>ERZ791912.21-NODE-21-length-133108-cov-9.558289_pt1 | contig 133108 bp, 93 predicted proteins | sample MGYA00510141_ERZ791912 | MGnify/ENA primary metagenome ERZ791912 (study PRJEB30046, sample SAMN00792082) | human gut metagenome | study: EMG produced TPA metagenomics assembly of the A metagenome-wide association study of gut microbiota in type 2... | reverse complement strand
CTGATTCCGGATAAGCAAGTAAGCACAGGGAGCATGAAGGCAAAGGAGCTTTTTACATGCTAGTATCAAATCCCCGCAGAATTAATCATGAACAGCTGCACATTTTGGCTAAAAACGCCAAAGGCGGTATCGACAAACTGTATCTGCACTGGACGGCAGGTACCTACGGCCAGGTCTTTGATGATTACCACATCAACATTGACGAGCATGGCGAAATTTACCTCACCTGTAACACGCTGCACGACTTAAAGTCGCATACCTGGCATCGCAACAGCCGCTCAGTCGGTATCACCCTCTGTTGCGCCAAGGACGCAGTACTCAACTACCGCTGGAAGCCGGTATTTGCCGGTTATCCGCCTACTGAGGAGCAGGTGGAGCAGATGGCGATTGTAATCGCTATTCTGTGCCGCGAGCTGGAGCTTGAAATTTCGTTTACGACTGTCAAGACTCATGCCGAGGTTGCACTGCTGGACGGTTACGGTCCAGGACAAGATGATCCGGACCTTCGTTGGGATTTGTTCACTCTCAGCGGCTTGCCGGAAACGAAGGCCCTGCGCCCGGGAGGCGAGTTGCTGCGTAAAAAGGCCATTGCCTACAGCAAGACAATGCTTACAGCACAGCTGCTGCAGCAGCCTGCTGAAGCACTGCCACAAGCGCAAATGGTGTAAGGTAACACCCCTATCCTGCACCGCTCATCTATCAATCTTTTTTTAACATCGAAAGGAGTTCTCAACTATGGCAAACATCAATCAGGAAATCATGAAACGCACTTTGGTCATCAACGTGGAGGATGGCGTCAATTCCGACGGTACCACCAAGTACAAGGGCAAAAGCTTCAACGGCATCAAGACTGACGCTGCACTGGACAAGGTGTACGAGGCAGGCACTGCTATCGGCGGTCTGATGAACAAAGGCTTCAAGGACATTGAGCTGACCGAAAAGAGCGAGCTGGCGGAAGCGTAAGCAGAACGCCAAAGTAAATAAGCAGGAGAGCCTCTCCTTGGGGAGAGGTGCCGAGCTTGCCGAGGCGGAGAGGGGTTCTGCCTAAAGCAACGTTGCTTTCAGTCCCCTCTCAGTCGCCCTTACGGGCGACAGCTCCCCCCAATGGGAGCCCTTCTTCTACCTCATTTAATCGCTTAAAACCAACGCTATTCGCTAACGTAAAAGAGTAAGAGAGGCTCTCCTCGGGGAGAGCTGGCATCGCGCAGCGATGACTGAGAGGGGATTCGCCTAGCCTAACACTATTCGTAAGGCTAAAAGGTGCACACTAGCCTCTCTCCTCTCTACTACTCATCTATACTCCTAGTCTAACAAGAGAAATAAATTTCCAAACCAAAAATTTTCAACAAGTAAAGGAGACAAACATCATGGAAAAATCCCTGCAATTAGTATTCAAAAATGCCTCTGGCAGCACCAAACTCATCACCATCGCTAACCCGAAAGACGGTCTGACTAAAGCCCAAACCGACGAAGCAATGCAAAAAATCATCGCAGCCAACGTCTTCAAAACCGTAGGCGGCGACCTGGTGCAGGCAGTTGAAGCCCGTGTGGTCAACCGTAACGTCGAAGTTTTGAACTAATCGGCGTATACCCTAAGGAGTGATTCTCATGGAATTTGATAAGTTGCTCTCCGCAGCAGCGGATTATGGCTTTCCCATGCTCGTCAGCTCGTATCTTCTGGTCCGTATGGAAGGCAGAATAGAAAAGCTGAGTGCTAATATCGAAAACCTCACCCACGTGCTGCAGGACAGGCTCGTTATGCAATTTCCATATGTACAACAGCAATAGTATATACAAGCAATATACTAAATAACTAATCATATGGCACAGGGGCTGTCGTACAAAAGTGCGGCAGCCTCTCTTTTTTATAAAAAAATCTCGAATTCTCGAAAGGAACAACACAATGAACTACAAAATCATCTGTTATATCCTCTTTCTTCTTTTAGGCTTCGCCATCATCTTCATGGCCACTGTCGTTAAAGCGCAGCCACTGCCCGGCAGCACCTACACGGCACGCGTTGTGCGCGTCATCGACGGCGACACAATCACAGTGTGCGATAATTCCGGCTGCTTTCACCGCATCCGCCTTGCTATGATTGATGCTCCCGAAAAGGAACAGCCCTTTGGCAGTGAAGCAACACAAGCCTTGCGCGAACTGCTCAAGCAAGGCACTGTCAGCTTAAAGGTGAAGTGTATTGATAAATATAACCGTGAGGTTGCTTTTGTAAATTGTGATGGAAAGGACGTGAATGCCGAAATGCTCAGAAAAGGCATGGCCATGCATCACCACATGGTCTTTGATAACTGCGAACTATATGATAAATTTGAAGAAGCTGCCAAGCGCCACCGCCAAGGCTTGTGGGCGCAGGAAAAGATAAAAACGCCTTGGGATTATCGCAAAAATCTTGCTCAAAGGAGAACCGCAAATGTTCATAAAGACCTTTTCCAAGCCTGATTACCCCGACGATCTGGAGTTGACGGATAATACACTCGATGAAATCGCTTACGAAGATAACCATTGGGATTACATGAACCGCTTCCCTGATTACATCAACAGCGATACCATTACTAGCCTTGTTTATGAAACCGGTGACTGGTACTTTTATACTAATGATAAATACGTAGACCATTACTTCGTCCTGGCCTTTGTAAACTGGTCCAAAATGCCGGTGATTCTTGCAATGTGCGAAACGGAAGCAGAAGCACAGGAGCAGATAAGACTGCTGACAATAGAGCTGAACAATAAAATAAAAATGCTCCGCCTACCCTCTTGAAAAAGAGTAAGCGGAGCATTTTTGCTGTCGAAAAAGGCAGTAAAATATTAACGCTATAGATAGTATGTAGAAAGTGGTAAAATTTTCAAGCGCGAACAGGCACAGCCTTTAGCCAGCAGCATCTAAAAAAACTGTGCAGTTTACCCCAGTCATGCAACACTCAAGCTGCTTTGCGCTATATCATGTTTACCGGCCATCACCTGCAAAAGACAGCCTCATCTGGTGCCAGACAACATTTCCGTGAGTAGATTTATCCGACACACCTTCATCAACAAAGCCAAACTTCGCATAATACGGCACCAACCTTTCCTTGCAGGTAAGCACCAATCCCTTGCGCCCCTGCAGCCTTGCATCTTCAATCGCACGGTCAATCAGCTCACCGGCATACCCCTGCTTGCGATAAGCTGGAATAGTGTTGACGCCGAAAATCATCTGCCACGCCCCATTTTCATTGTGCAGTGTCGCATCTTCGTACATTACATCTGTCAAATCACGCTCATCCGTCACAAAGCCATCTACAAAGGCAATCAGCTTTTCCGCATCGTACATCAGCCAGAAGTGATTGCCATAATACTTCACCCTGTCAACAAACTCCTTGGCAGTCGCGGCCTCCGCCGGCGGAAAGCATTCTGCCTCCACTGCGGCAATCGCAGCAATATCCTCCGTAGTTGCATATTTTATAATCATAAGCTGTTCCCCTCCGGTAAAATTCATATTCTATTAATTATAGCATGAATCACCGTCTTGTTAAACAGCAAACACAATCTAAAGGCGCTTACGGCGATTTTGCAGGTAGTAAACACTTCTGTAAGTGTAATATATTTTTCTTTTAACGAACTATTGTTTTTATTCTTTTTCTATGTTATAATAACCTTAGTTGCATGGGTAGCCGCAATTTTGCGGAGCTCTTGCCTGGTCGTGCGGACCAGTGGCGCCTGTCGAGCTTTCGGCAGGCGCCTTTTTTTACATTTGGCTGCTTATATATTTTTGCCTTATTTTATGCTATAATCAAAGGAGGAAACATATGCAAAACCTGGCAACGAAATTTGATAATCTGACAATCCAAAGCGACTTCATCTTCAAAAAGGTTATGTCACGTAAGCGCATCTGCATGCACCTTTTAGAGGAATTACTGCAGATTAAAATTGCCGACATCAACTACTTTGAGGCTGAAAAATCTCTTGATCCTGACTATGCAAGTCGCGGCATTCGTCTGGATATCATCGTGGCGGACGATAAGAACACACATTATAACTTGGAAATGCAGGTCAATAATATCAAAAATCCCGACACCAAACATTATGTTCTGCCCAAGCGTACACGCTATTATCAGGCGTTGATGGATATTGACTTACTGCAAAAGGGCCAGGAGTATGACCTGCTGCCGCCTACCTTCGTAATTTTTATCTGTGTCTTTGATTTTTTTGCTAAAGGAAACTATGTTTATACCTTTAAAAAACGTTGTCTGGAGGATTTGGAGCTGGAGCTTCCTGATGAAGCAACTACCATGATTTTGAACACCAAGGGTTCGCATGGCAACATCTCCAAAGACATCAAAAGCTTTTATGATTATGTAAACAACCACATTATAAATAGCGATTTCACTAAGCAAATTGACGATGAAATCAGCTATCTTAAGCTTGATACGAAAGTGAGGCGAGAATTTATGCTTTTAGAAGCACGTTTGTTAGATGAGAGGCGCGAAGGCAGAGCTGATGAAAAAGTTTCTATCTCTAAGCTTATGCTGGCTAAGGGTTGCTATTCTCTGCAAGAAATCATTGAGCTTACCGGTTTATCTATTGATGATATAGAAAAGCTGAAGAATGATATGCATGTAGAGAAGCAAGCTTGATAAGAAAGTGAGGCGGGAAATTATGCTTTTAACTCCCCTTATGTCAGATGCAAGACGTGAAGGTAGGGCTGAAGGTAGAGCCGAAGCAAGAACTGAAATCGCTAAGCGCATGTTAAATCTGGGATACTCAGTGCAGTTTATCTCTGAAGCTACTACTCTTTCTATCGAACAGATTGAAAAGCTGAAGGCTGAACAAGAATAGTCAACCTATAACTAAAAATTCACTACCACTACCGCCGTTCGCTGCCGCGAACGGCTTTTTTACGCCAGCACAAAAAATCTCCCGCACGCTGCCAAACACAGCTGTCGGGAGATTTTCTACTATAATAATATAAGCCAGACCGCAACGCCTGTCGGCTGCAAGCAGCCTCTTATTTGCCGCTGTCAAACAGCGCTTCTACAAACTTATCCGGCTCAAAGGGGCGGAAATCCATAATGCCTTCGCCTACGCCGATCCATTTAACCGGCAGTCCCAGCTCTTCCTTAATTGCAACTACAACGCCGCCCTTAGCAGTGCCGTCAAGCTTTGTGAGTACAACGCCGGTAACCTTAGCGGTTTCCATGAACACTTTGGCCTGATTGATTGCATTCTGGCCGGTGGTAGCATCCAGAACCAGGAAGGTTTCGTGCGGAGCTTCGGGTATTTCGCGTTTGATGATGCGGTGAATTTTTTCCAGCTCGTTCATCAGGTTAGCCTTGTTGTGCAAACGGCCTGCAGTATCAATGAAGAGAATATCGGCCTTGCGCGCAATAGCGGCCTTCATAGCATCAAACACAACTGCCGCCGGGTCGGCACCTTCTGCATGGCGGATAACGTCGCAGTGCGCACGCTCGCCCCAGATCTGCAGCTGCTCGCCTGCCGCAGCACGGAAGGTATCGCCTGCTGCCAAAACAACCTTGTATTTGAACAGGGTGAAGTAATTTGCCAGCTTGCCGATGGTAGTAGTTTTGCCTACGCCATTAACACCAACTACCAGGATAACAGTCGGTTTAGCACCGATACGTGTACGTTGGCCGCTGTCTGCCAGCATCTCTGCCATATATTTTTTCAGGAAGGGAATAACATCCTCGGTACCGCTGATTTCCTTCTTCTTCGCTGCTTTGCGCACTGCGTCGATCAGCTTTTCGGTAGTTTTTACGCCTACGTCCGCAGAAAGCAGAATCATTTCCAGCTCATCGAGAAAGTCATCGTCAATCGTTGCAGACAGGCCTACAAGCTCCTGAATGCGGTCAGTAAAGTTGCGTCTTGTTTTAGAAAGGCCTTCCTTTAAACGCTCAAAAAATCCCATTATTCATTCTCCTTTGCATTTATTTTTACGGATAATAGTTTAGAAACACCGGATTCTTCCATAGTTACGCCATACATGATATCAGCGCATTCCATCGTTCCCTTGCGGTGCGTAATTACGATAAACTGCGTATTATTTGCATAATCACGCAGGAAATCGGCAAAACGCTGAATGTTGGCATCATCCAAAGGCGCGTCAATTTCGTCCAGGATGCAGAACGGCGAAGGCTGATAGCTCAAAAGAGCAAAGAGCAGCGCGATAACCGTCAGCGCTCTTTCGCCGCCGCTCATCAAATACAGGCTCTGCAGCTTTTTACCGGGTGGCTGAACATCGATATCGATACCGGAATCCAGCAAATTATCCGGCTCGGTGAGCCGCAGCACCGCCGTACCGCCGCCAAAGATTTTGACATAGCATTGCGCAAAGTATTCGTTGATCTGGGCAAAGGCTTCCTTGAAGCGCTTGGTCATACCGCTGTTGATTTCCGCGATGACCGCCTCCAGATTATCCTTTGCTGTACACAAATCGTCATATTGCTTACGCAGGAATTCGCTGCGCTCCTTCACTGCGTTGTATTCTTCAATCGCTGCCGCATTAATCGGTCCCAAATCCGCAATCTGCAGTGTCAGACGGCTTTCCTGCTTTTGCAGCTCCGGCAGCTCCATTGCCTGCAGCTCAGGTAAATCCTGACTGCGCGCCGCCGCCTCATCCAGCTGATAATCCTGCTCAAGCTGCTCCCGGATATGGCCGCAGCTGCTTTCGTGCCTTGCCAAATCCAGCTCCGTCTGCTTCAGCAGCGCTTCAATGTCGTTCACCTGCTTGCGCAATCCTGTCAGCGCTTGTTCTATCTCCTGCTGCTTATCCACCAGGTCGCCGCGCTCCTGGGCGAAGTCATCCTTGCCGCCCAAAATCTGCTGCAGCTGTGCCAGCAGCTCATCGCTTTGCTGCTGCAGGCGCTGCTTTTGCACGCCACAGTCCGCAATTTCCTGCTGTCTGCGCTCCTGCTCCCTGCCATTGGCAGCAATCTCCTCCTGCAAGCGCAGTGTATCCTGGTCCAGGCTGTGCATAGCCTTGGTGATATCCTGCGTGCGTGCGGCAGAGGTCTGCAGGGTAATTTGGGCGTCCTGCAGCTGGTTATCCAAGGCGGTAACCGCACTGCCGTATTTGGCAATTTCCTTTTTCAGGCTATCCAAAAGCTCCTTGGCCTGGGTATCCTGTCCCTCGCGCTCCGCAACTGCTGCGCGCAGCTCCTTCACCTTATCACGGCTTGCCATATAGGCAGCGGTGATATTACTGCGGTCATCCAAGAGCAGCAGCAAGCGCTCGTTGTCACGCGTCTTCTGTTGCTGCACCTGCTCCAGGTTAAGCTTAAGCCTGTCGGCCTTCAATTGCTCCTGTCGCAGCTGGGCAGCAAGCTGCTGCAGCTGCTCCTTCTGCTTGCCTTCAGCTTCCTCCAGCTCTTCCAGCTGTTCCTGCCAGCCAAGCATTTCGGCATGCAGGTGCTTCACCTGCGCCGCAGCCTGCGCAATTTCTACATTACGGCTCAAATAGCCTTCCTTATGCTTTTTACTGCCGCCGCTCATACTGCCGCCGGCGTTTACCACATCGCCGTCAAGCGTAACTACGCGCAGACGGTAGCGACCGACCTTTGCCGCAGCCAAGGCAGCATCAATGTTTTCGGCAATCAGCACTCTGCCCAGCAAGAAGCGGACAGCATTTTCCGCCTCAGGCTTATAGCCGATTAAATCTACCGCATAGCCAAGAATTCCCGGCAGCTTCGCCAGTGCTTCCTCCTCGCGGTTCGGCCCGCGACGCTGCACGGTATCCAGCGGCAGGAAGGTTGCGCGTCCGCTACCAGTACGCTTCAAAAAGGCTATCGCTTCCTTCGCCGCATTGGCCGAGCGCATCACAAGGTTCTGCGCTCCCTCGCCCAACGCTGTTTCAATAGCAGCGACATATTTATCTTCTACCTGCAGCAGCTCCGCTGCCACGCCTACAACCTGCTCACGCCAGGGCTCCTGCGCCTTCAGCACCGCTTTGATGCCATAACTGAAGCCCTCGTAGCTCTGCTGCAGACGCTTTAAGCTCTGCTCGCGTGTTTCGGCCGCCGTCAGCTGACGCTGGCACTGCTGCTGACTGCTGCGTACAGCCTGCAGCTCCTTTTGCCCTGCATCATAGGCACCGCGCAGCTCCTCGCCCTGCCTGCGCACCAGCTCCAGGCCGTGCGCACACTGCGACTGCTGCTCCAGCAGGCTGTTGTACTGCTCCTGTGCCTGACGGTCTGCAGCTTCCGCCTCTTCGATGCTCTTTTTCAAAGATTCGCGGCGACGTGCGCGCTGCTCCTGCTCCTGCTCCAGATTATGCAGCTCGTTACGCAGCTTAATCAGCTCCTGCATGCCGCTGAAGAACTGTGACTGCGCCTGCTCGTCGCTGCGCTTCGCTTCCTCCAGCTTGGCGCTCTGCTCATCGCGCTGCGCCTGCAGCTGCTTGACAGCGCCATCGGCCACAGTATGCCTTTTTTCGACAGCATCATACTCTGCTGCCAGCTCCTGCATACGTGCTTCCTGCTCCTTCACCTGCTGCACCAGGCGCTCGTTGCGCTGCACCAGGCGTTCGCCAGCTCTTTCGTTCTGGCTGACACGTTCATCCAAAACCTTCTGGTCACCGCGCAGCTTTTCCAAAGCAGTCTCGCGGTTTTTGATATCATCCTGTAATTTATTATAAGCCTCAGCCAGCTTATCCAGCTCCTGCTGCACCTTTACGGCCTCGGCCTGCATGCTGCCGACCTTTGCTGCCTGCTCGGAATAAGCAGCTTCAGCCGCCTGCTTTTTCGCCAGCAGCTCATTGCCTGTGTCTTCCATCGCATCAAGGCGACGCAAAAGCACGGAAAGACGGCAACGGCGCAGCGCCTCGCTCAGCTCATTGAACTGCTGCGTTTTGGCTGCAGCCTGCGCCAAAGGCTCTACCTGCGCATCTACCTCACTGCGGATATCGTTGATACGCGTAAGGTTGTTGGCCGTATCGTCCAGCTTGCGCACCGCGTCCTTTTTGCGCAGGCGGTATTTGGCAATGCCTGCCGCCTCTTCGAACAGACTGCGTCTGTCCTCGGGACGGCTGTTCAAGACCTCATCAATTTTATTTTGGCCGATAATGGACATGGAGCCCTTACCAAGGCCCGTATCCGCCATCAGGTCGATAATATCCTTCAGGCGGCAGCTTTTCTTGTTAATCGCATATTCGCTGTCACCGCTGCGGAATATGCGGCGCGTCAGGCTTACCTGCTCAAAATCAAGCGGCAGCGTCCTGTCGCTGTTATCAAAATCAATGGTGACCTCCGCTACGCCCAACGCTCTGCGCTTGCCGCTGCCGGAGAAAATTACGTCCTCCATCTTGCTGCCACGCAGATACTTGGCGCTCTGCTCGCCCAACGCCCAACGGATGGCATCAGAAATATTGCTCTTGCCTGAACCATTCGGTCCGACAACAGCAGTAATTCCCTTGTCAAAGGTCAATTCAGTTTTATCAGCAAAGGATTTAAAGCCATAGGTTGAAAAGGACTTTAAACGCACTAGCAATCACCCATTTTCTATAAATCAGTTATTATATCTTTTTATTGTATCATAAAACGGTGTTTTTTTACACCTTGCAGAACTTCTCTTATGCTAAAAATTGTAAAATAACCTGCCAGCGCTCCGCCAAATCTGCCAGACGCAAACGCGCGTTGGCAGGACTTGTAGACGGCAGATAAAAAATTTGCACCTGCTCAGGCATTTTTTTGGCAAAATATTTTTTAAAGGCTGCACCCGCCTTACCGCCGTTGCAGACTACCGCCTGCAAATGCGGCAGCTCGCCTGCAAGCTCAACGACAGCATTCGGCGCCTCGTTTTTGATGCTGCTGTCCAAGCTGCCCTCGCGCTCGCAATAGCCCAGCGTGTCCCACAGCGCAATGTGATGCTTATGCAGCAAAGCCTGCTTGGCACTGTAATCCTGCGACACGTCCTCCTGCAGCAGCAGCGCCAAAAGACGCCAGAAGCGGTTCTGCGGATGTGCGTAATATTCCTGCTGCTCCAGGGATTTTATTCCCGGCATAGAACCGAGAATCAATATTCTGCTGTGCTCATCTACGATTGGTGCAAAGGATTTACATGTGGACATACTCTTATCTCATCTGCCTTATCTTGAATTATCTGCAGCTCAAGCCCCGGGAAGCACGCTTCCCAATAGCGCAGGTTGCAGCTTTTTTGCCCGCGCAGCTTTGATTCCAGGCGCGCAGGGCAATATATAGTAACAGCGCCGCAGTCAGCCAGCTTTTCTAATTGTGACGTCACTTCGGTGCGCAGCACTCTGCTTTTCACCAGCTCGCCCATCGCCGGGTGAAACGGTCCTGCAAGAATGTTGCCCGGTGCGCACAGCTCCTCGTCCGGCTGCAGGCCGATGCGGATAACATTCACGCCTGCTTCCGTCAGCTCGCGATAAGCCCAGGCCGCCTGCGTCACGGCCTTCTCCAGCGTCAGAGGTACAAAACGCCCCGCCGCGTAGTCCGCAGCCAGCGGCGTACCCTTGATTACTAATAAAGGATAGATGCGCGCCACATCAGGATGCATTGCTATCGCCTTACGCACCGTTTCCTGCACGCTATCAAAGCTCTGCTCGGGCATGCCCACCATCAGCTGCAGGCCAACTTGAAAGCCGAAGCGTTTTAAAAGCGTCACCGCCGGCGCCACCTGCGCCGCCGTGTGGCCACGCTCCGCTGCCGCCAGCACCTTGTCATCAAGCGACTGCACGCCCAGCTCCACCAGTCGCACACCATGCTGCTGCAAAAGCTGTAAACGCTCTTCGTCAATATAATCAGGGCGCGTGGAAAGGCGCACGCTGCTGATAAAGCCTTCGGCAAGCAATGCGTCCGTCAGCGCCAGCAGCTCCTCCTGCAGCTCCAGGGGCAGGCCGGTAAAGCTGCCGCCGTAAAACGCCGCCTCGTTGCCCACGCTCGGCCTAAGCCAGCTGCGCCAGCGTGCAAGCTGCTCCTTGGCGGCTGCCACAGCAGCCAGCTTCTGTCCGCTAATTGTCTTTTGGTTACAAAAAACGCATTGATGCGGACAGCCTGCATGCGGTATGAAAATCGGTAAAATAGACATAATAAAGCCTCTTTTATTTGTACAAGTATCCAAATTCAGGTATAGTTATCTTCTTAATGATATTTATTACTATTGACAATATCCCCCTATAGGGGTTATTATAGTGTTGTAAACTTTTTAGTAGGAACGTGATGCAACAATGAAATTATCTCACATGGAGTTTATAAAAACAAGTCTTCCCTTTACATTTTCTACAATGGCGGCCTCGCTTATGGGTGCCGTCGACACTGCCGTAGTCGGGCATTTGGGGAATTATACATACATTAACGCCGTTTCTTTAGGCGCAGTAATCTTCAGCACAGTCTATTGGCTCTTCGGCTTTCTGAAAATCTCCACCAGCGGCTTTGCAGCACAGGCCTTAGGTCAGCACGATCCCAAGCTGCTCGCCGGTGCTTTTATCCGCGGAGTGCTTGCAGCCTTCGGTATCGGCCTTCTGCTCGTAATTTTGCAGGAGCCTATCTGGCGGACAGCATTACTGCTCTTCAACCCCGATGCAGCAACCAAGCCTATGTTGGAGCAATATTATCGCATGCTCATCTGGATTATGCCGCTTACGCTCGTTTTCCAGACAGCACAGGGATGGTTCGCCGGTACACTGCATGTACGTATCGCGGTACTCACGGCACTGGCCAGCAACCTTATTAACCTCGTGCTCGACGTGCTCTTCGTCGTTGTGCTGAACTTTGAGGTTACAGGTGTAGCCGCTGCCACCTGCATTGCAAATATCACAGGCTTTCTTGCCATTCTTTATTTTTACTGGCAGCACAAGCCCCTGCCGCTGACAGCAGTTCCACTGCGAAAAATCTTTTCCGGTCCCACCTGCCGTCAGATGCTGCAGTGCGGTTCGCATCTCACCGTGCGTATGTTCTGCATGATTATCATGGTCAATAGCTTCATGCACCAAAGCTCTGCCTTCGGCGGCGAGCTTTTGGCAGCCAACTCCATTCTGTTTCAGATACAGTTTATCATGGGCGATATTCTCACTGGTCTGTCACAGGCCGGAGCAATTTATTCCGGCATTGCCTTTGGTGAGCATAACAAGCCCATGCTCAACGACACACTGCGCATCAGCTTTATCTGGGCCATCGGCTTTGGCTTGGCGCAGTCTGTTGGCTATTATGCCTGCCGTCATGCAATATTGAGCTGCTTTACAAATTTGCCGTCGGTAATTCATACCGCGCAGGAATACGACCTCTTTATCGCCTTCTTCCCGCTCATCAGCGCGTTAGGCATTGTCTACTATGGCGTTTTCAACGGCGCATTATATACCAAGCCTATCTGCATTTCCATGCTGCTGACTGTGAGCTGTTACCTTACAGCCTACTTCACGCTAATTCCGCTCTATGGCAACATCGGTCTGTGGCTGGCCTTCCTCGTGTTCTATATCGCAAGCAGCGGCTTTCTGCTGCTCTTCGTACCGAAGCTGCAGCAGCGCTTCGCTTAAATAAACCTACAATAAAATATTATCGTAAATACTGGTCGATGGCGGCTTCAAAGTCTTGCAGGCTTTTGCTGCCATCGCCTTTTTCTATGGCGTGCAAAATGCAGTGCTCCAGATGATCCTTCAAAATAACCTTTGCAGTATTATCCAAGGCCTTACGCACCGCGGCAATCTGAATCAGCACCTCAGAGCAGTCTCTATCTTCATCAACCATATTTTTAATAGCATGCACATGTCCTTCGATGCGTGCCAAGCGGTTGACAACCTTCTTCTTATTCGGATGCGTATGCGCGTGCTCGTGTGCTGCGTGCAAACTCTCCTGTTGTGCCTGCTTTTTTTCATCCTGCTCTGTATTCAGTACATCGTGCTCCTTGATATACGCCAAAAGAGACGTCCCTTTTTCTTCAGCCATAATTATTACTCCCTCGTATATACTATGAAAGGAGCCGCTTTTTCATAAACAGCTCCTTCCTAAAAAACTATACTATTCTTGCTTAGCCTGCGGCGTCAAAATGCTTTCAATAACCAAAGCCACGCCGTCATCATTATTAGATGCGGTGATGATTTTGGCATTCTGCTTCACGCTGTCCTTAGCATTGGCAACCGCTACGCCGATGCCGGCATTGGCAATCATCTTCACATCGTTATTGGAATCACCGATACACATAATTTCCTGCGGCTGTACGCCGTAGCTTGCCGCTACGCTCTTAACTGCCTCCCATTTGTTGACACCGGGCTCCATCAGCTCCAGGAAATTGTCTTTGGAGCTGGTAACATCCAGCTTACCGGCAAAGTCCTCTTTGAACTGCTGCCATACAGCGGCAAATTCCTCGCTCTTGGTCATAACAAGAATCTTATACGGTGCTTCATCCGTATGATAAAGCGCCTCACCGATAGCAGTAGTCTGAATACCGCTGATTTTGGTATACATGCGGGAGCAGTCATTCTCCTGCTTAATCAAAATGCTGTCACCAACATAAAGCTGCAGGTAATAACCCTTCTCGCGACAGTATGCCAACACCTCGTTGGCGGTAGACAGCTTCATCTTGTGCTCATAATAAACCTTGCCGCTCAGGCTGCCCTTCACCAATGCGCCGTTATAGGTAACCAGCGGCACATCAAGGCCCAGCTTTTCCGCATAAGGACGCACGGAAACGTACATTCTGCCCGTAGCAATCAAAAAAATCTTGCCTGCGTCCAGCGCCTTTCTGATAGCTGCCTCGTTACGCGGAGAAATCTGGCAGTCCTTATTCAAAAGTGTATCGTCCATATCGCTGGCAATCAGCTTAATTTCCATGCTCCATCTGCTCCTTCAACATCAACTTATCCAAAAATATAGCTGCTGCCGGATAAAGCAGCAAAAGAAAAATACCGTGCATAATGCCAAAATTAAGGTCGTAGCCCGGCAGCATACGGCAAACAGTTACGGCACCCTCCAGGGAGAAGGCAGCCATCACCAGCATAGCCTTCAGGCAGTCATTTCTGCGTTTGGCCAGCTCCTGCAGCCTCGTCAGCAAAAAATACTTGTCCACAATAACGTGCATCAGCTTCAGGCCCAGGCACATAAAAGCACCCTCGATAAAGGAGCCTGCCACCAATCCGCCCAAGGTAACAACCTGCAGCATACCGGTTACATATTCACAAAGGAAAAAAATGACGCTCAGCGTCAGCCACATTGTAGCTAAATTATACATTGTTTTCTTCAAATTAATCACCAAGATACATTATAACACAGACAGCCGTCAAATTACACTGGGCGTCTGATATTTTATGATGCTTTTAAGCATATTTTGCAAGTATTTCTGCATATTTTGTGGTAAAATAAATTTATTAACGTAAGCAGACAGCATTGTCTGTACGAAAGGAGCAGTTTATATGAAGCGCAGTGATAAATTCCGCCAGGCCAACCGTGAAGCCCTGGCAACTGTTCTTGCCACCATCGCCGTCATCATCTTCTGGTGCTTGGCAGGCTTTGGACTGGCAGACAGTAATATTACATTCTGGCATACACCTCTTTGGGTTTGGGGCGGCTGTGTAGGCACCTGGCTTTTTGCCATCGCCGTTACCATTTTCCTGACGAAGAAGGTTTTTGTCAACTTTGATTTGGATGACAGCACGGAGGATAAGCAGCATGAGTAGTATTTTGAACATTATACCTGCGCTGGCCTTTCTGCTGATTCTTCTGAGCATCAGCGCCTACATCCAGCGCACGTCAAAGGAAAACAGACAAAAGGATTTCGCCAAGGATTACTTCATCGGCGGGCGTACCCTCGGCGGCTTTGTGCTGGCGATGACCACCGCTGCCACCTACAGCAGCGTAAGCACCTTCGTCGGCGGTCCGGGCGTAGCCTGGGTTATCGGCTACGGCTGGCTGTACATGGCCATCGTACAGGTAGTCGTTATCTTCCTCGTCTTGGGCGTATTCGGCAAAAAAATTGCCCTCATCGCGCGTGAGATTGACGCCGTAACCGTCATTGACGTACTGCGTGCCCGCTATCATTCCGACTTGCTGGCGAACATGGCCGCCGTTGTCATTATCGCCTTCTTCTGCGCCACTATGGTGGCACAGTTCGTCGGCGCCGCCAAGCTCTTCGAAGCAGTAACTGGCTTTTCCTACCTCACCGGCCTCACGATGTTTGGCCTCATAGTTGTCATCTACACCACCATCGGCGGCTTTAAGGGCGTTGCTGTTACCGACGCCTGCTGCGCCATCGCCATGATCGTCGGCCTGTGCATCCTCATGGGCGGTATGATGCACGCAGGCGGCGGCTTCAACAAAATCATGAGCTACATCAGCACCCAGCATCCCGATATGCTGGAGCCGCTTTCCCGCGGCAAGATGCCGATTTCGCTTTACATCAGCCAATGGCTGCTCGTCGGCATCTGTACGCTGTCGCTGCCGCAGTCCGTTGTCCGCGGCATCAGCTACAAGGATACCAAGGCGCTGCATAACGCTATGATTATCGGTACCGTCGTCATCGGTGCTATGACACTGGTCGCAACCTGGATAGGTGTCATCAGCAAAGGTGTTCTGACTGCGCCCATCACAGCCTACGGTAACAGTGTTGATAACATCATGCCTGTCGCCATCGTGCACAGCCTCACACCATTCTGGGCCGGCGTCATCATCATCGGTCCCATTGCAGCAACCATTTCCACAGTTTCCTCGCTGCTGCTTTCCTCGTCCTCCTCTATCGTTAAGGACGTTTACATGAACATCAAGGGCAAGCGCGAAGAGCAGCTCAGCAATAATCAGATCCGCCTCTACAGTCTGGGCGCTACTGTTATCCTCGGCCTTTTTGTTTATGCCATCGCCATCAAACCGCCAAGTGTTATCTGGCAGATTAACATGTTTGCCTTCGGCGGTCTGGAAACAGCCTTCTTCTGGGTGCTGATTTTCGGCCTCTTCTGGCCCAAGGCCAACAAATATGGCGCTATTGCTGCTATGGGCGGCGGCGTAATCATCTACTGTCTGGCAATGGTCTTAAAAATCAAGGTGCTTGACCTGCACCAGATAGTGCTCGGCATCGTCCTTTCCCTGCTGTGCTTCTTCATTGCCAACAGCTTCGGTAAAACAGTCGACGAAAAAACACTGCGGATTTTCTTCCCCGAAAAATTTGAGGACGAAAAATAAATATCGTCAATCGAAGAAACACCCTGTGCATTGCCAACGGCAATACGCAGGGTGTTTTTCATTACTTATTCAAAGCTCACTCAAATTCCTTATAGATACCTTCCTCGCGACGTCTGGTTGCCGTTTTGGAAATATATGTACCATGAACAATATTCGTCAGCTTCTTCTTCGCTAAAATCTTTTGAATGTAATCAAGATGCGGACAAGGCGGCTTATGCGAATTATCCGATACCATGCAGGTAGAAAGATGCACGCAAATCTCCTGCCCCTCCTCCTTAAAGCGGCGCAGGCGCTTCGCCAGGTTTTCCAGCTTAACCGTCAGCGCACCGCCGGAGCAGCCACCGCAGGTGAAGCTCATATAATGCGTATCCTCGGGATAACCGGCAAACTTGCCCTCACGGCTGTAAAAGGCATGCGTACAGTTGTAGCCGCAGCAGCGCTGCTGCACTGTGTCGCACTGGATAATTACTACCAGCTTGCTCATTTTATCATGCCTGCTGCTTTTAAAGCTGCATCCAGCTTAGCCTCAGCGGCAGCGCTGATAGGAGTCAGCGGCAGACGCGGAGCACCTGCTTCAATACCGGTAACCTTGGTAACGGCAGCCTTAATAGGAATCGGGTTGCTTTCTATGAACATAGCCTTAGCCAGCGGCACCATAACCTTGTTGAGGTCAGCGGCATCCTTAACGCGACCTTCGCTGTAAGCCTGCATCAATTGCTGCAGCAGGTTGCCATTAACATTGGCCAGAACGGAAATCAGACCGCAGGCACCAACGGACAGGAACGGCAGAATCAGGCCGTCGTCACCGCTATAAATGGAGAAATCCTCCGGCAGCACACGATACAGCTCCGCAGTTTGTGCTACGTTGCCTGCTGCCTCTTTGATAGCAACAATATTGCTGAAATCTGCTGCCAAACGCGCAACAGTTTCCGGAGCAATGTTGCCGCCGGTACGTCCGGGAACGTTATATACGATAATCGGCAGCTTAGTAGCCTTTGCTACGGCTGCAAAATGCTGGTAATAGCCTTCCTGAGTCGGCTTGTTGTAGTACGGACCAACTACGAGTACGCCGTCAACACCACAGGCTTCCATTTTCTTAACCAGATCAATAGTGCTGGCAGTGCAGTTGGTGCCTGCACCGGCAACAATTTTGGCACGGCCGTTGACACGTGCAACAATAGTCTGCATGAATTTAATTTTTTCATCCATGTCCATGGTTGCAGCTTCACCGGTAGAGCCTTCTACTACCAGTCCGTCACTACCGTTAGCCAGCAGCCAGTCGGCAAAATCTGCACCGGCTTCATAATTGATGCTGCCATCAGCGTTGAACGGCGTAACCATTGCCGTTAATAATCTGCCAAAATACGGTTTTTTCATTGTAATTCCACCTCTTAAAACTAATAGAAACTAAAATTCTCTATGATATATTGTTTATTATCTAAATGATTTTATATTTTTTACGGCGTACTTCACGTACGTTGAGGAAACGCAACAACGGGTGCTTTATACACAGACTACACTACAGCTTGAAGGCTTCGTGAAGCGCCTTCACAGCTTCCACCAAATGCTCCTCTTTAACAATCGCGGAAATCGTAGTATCGCTGTCCACAGTCTGCAGAATAGCGATATTGTGGCTGGCAAGCGCAGTTACAAAGGTAGCCATAATGCCGGGCACGCCACGCATAGCGCTGCCGACCACGGAAACCTTACCGCAGCCCTCGTTCAGCGTATATTTAAAGCCGGTTGCATCAAGCACCTTGCAGGTGTGCTCTACGTCCGGAGAAAATACTGCAAACATTGCTTCCTTCTCGGACAGGTTCAAGCAGCCTACGCTGATGCCTGCATCCGCCAAATCCTCGAACAGATTGCGGCCTGCAGTAATATCCTGCGGATTCAGGTCAATGCGGAACTGTGCCAAATCATTAAGATGAGCAACGCCGCTGGCGCAGGATTCGTTAATCGCAATTTCGCCGCCGTTACCCTGACCGATGCGTTCGCTGGTAATCAAAGTGCCGGGAGCATCACTGAAGGTAGATTTTACATACATGGGAATATTGCTGCCCATGGCAATTTCCACGGCACGCGGATGAATAACCTTAGCGCCGTTCTGTGCCATCTGGCAAACCTCAGCATAGGAAATCTGCTGCAGAATATTAGCCTTCTCGACAATGCGCGGGTCAGCAGTCATAATGCCCTCAACGTCTGTATAAATTTCAACAAAATCAGCCTTGAGCGCAGCGCCCAGTGCAGCAGCAGAGGTATCGCTACCACCGCGGCCCAATGTCGTAAATTTATAGTTGTTTTCCGTCATGCCCTGGAAGCCGCAGACAACCGGAATGATGCCTGCCTCCAGCAGACGGATAAGACCGGAGGTATTAATGTTTTTGATGCGTGCGGCACCAAACTGGGAATCAGTAACAATGCCTGCCTGACCGCCGGTGAGCGCCATAGCGTTGATACCGAATTTTTGCAGCGTTGCTGCCATTACGCAGGCAGAAATGATTTCGCCGCAGCACATCATCATATCCATCTCGCGCACATTAACGGAAAGGTTAACGTCCTTCAGGGTACCGATAAGAGTATCGGTCGCGTAGGGTGCACCCTTGCGTCCCATTGCGGAAACTACGACTACCGGGGAGTAACCGTTGCGGATAGCCTGCTGTACCTTGTTTTTAACTGCAACGCGGGCTTCCTCACTTGCAACAGAGGTGCCGCCGAATTTCTGTACAATGATTTTCATGTAAATTGCTCCTCATCTGTTTAAATTAAAATGCAAAATGTACCGGATGCCGGAAAGGCTGCGGCGTACAAGCTGTACGCCGGGTAGTCTTTACACCGCAGAGGTGCATTATTATTTTTCTAACCAGCCGTTTTTAATCATAACCTCAGCAATCTGCAGCGTGTTCAGCGCAGCACCCTTGCGGATCTGGTCGCCTACTACCCACAGGTTAAAGGTATTCGGGTTAGACTCATCGCGGCGCAGACGGCCAACGAAGCAGTCATATTTTTCCGAGGTATATAAAGGCATCGGATAAATCTGGTTGGCAGGATCATCCATCATCTGAATGCCGGGGAAAGCATTAATGGCAGCTGCCATATCCTTCAGCTCCAAATCATGCTCAAATTCAATGTTTACGGATTCGCTGTGGCTGCGGTATACAGGCACGCGCACGGTAGTAGCGGTGATGCGCATTTCGTCATCATGCATAATTTTTCTGGTTTCGTTGATCATCTTCATCTCTTCTTTGGTGTAGAGATTGTCAAGGAAAACATCAATCTGCGGAATCAGGTTAAACGCAATCGGATAATGCTTTGGCAGGCTTGCAGACGGAAGAATATGTGCCTCCATCTCACATCCCTCGCTGTAAGCCTTGGTCTGGTCGGTGAGCTCGTCAATGCCCTCCTTGCCGGCGCCGGAAACAGCCTGATAGGTAGAAACGACGATACGTTTAATGCGTGCCAGGTCATACAGCGGTTTCAGTGCCATAACCATAATAATGGTAGAGCAGTTAGGGTTGGCAATAATGCCCTTGTGCTTCAGGATGTCCTCGGGGTTAACCTCCGGCACAACCAGCGGCACTTCGGGGTCCATACGGAAGGTGCTGGAGTTATCAATAACAACGGCACCGGCTTTCACAGCGTAAGGAGCAAACTCCTTAGAAACGCTGCCGCCTGCGAACAGAGCAATATCAATGCCCTCGAAGGAGTCCTTGGTAGCCTCCTGCACAGTATATGTTTTGCCCATAAATTCAATCTGCTTGCCTGCGCTGCGCTTGGAAGCCAGCAGACGCAGCTCTGCAAACGGGAAGTTTCTTTCTTCGATAAGCTTCAGAAATTCAGTACCAACAGCACCGGTAGCGCCCAAAATAGCAACGTTATACTTTTTCATAAAATTCTCCCCCTCACTGATTAGAGTAATTTATCTAAGCCGTATACCAGGCCTACTTGGTCAACAATTTTGCGGCAGCCAAGCGCAACGCCCGGCATGTAGCATTCGCGGTTAATCGGGTCAGTGCTTATTTTCAAAGTTTCACCCTGACCGCCGAAGATAACCTCTTGGGAAGCAACGTAACCCGGAAGGCGGACACTGTGAATCTTCATACCCTCGTAATCCGCACCGCGCGCACCTGCCATGGTTTCCTTTTCATCAGGATTGCCCTGATGCATTGCCTTGCGCACCTCAGCAATCTTTTGTGCGGTGATAATAGCAGTACCGCTCGGAGCGTCCAGCTTATTATCGTGATGCTTCTCGATAATCTCCACATGCGGGAAATATTTGGCAGCCTCACACGCCAGCTTCATCATTACAACTGCGCCAAGCGCAAAGTTCGGAGCAATCAGCAGGCTGGTGTTGTGCTTGCGTGCCAGCTCATCAACCTCTTTTAAATCCGCATCGCTGAAGCCTGTTGTGCCAACTACTGCATGCACGCCCAGCGGCAGCATTTTGCGCAGATTGCCCATAACAACATCAGGACGGGTAAAGTCAACAACAACGTCCGGTTTGGCAGCCTCAATGGCAGCAACCAAGTCGGTAGTTACCTTAACACCATCACCCAGTTGCACAGTGCCTTCCTTAATATCAACAGCACCAACAAGCTCCAAATCAGCTTCGCTATATACCTTTTTACATACCTCGCTGCCCATGCGGCCCAGCGCACCATTTACCAAAACACGAATCATGTCGTTCACTCCTTAATCATAAAAATAACCGCTGAGATATTTCCTTTGGATTCTATCTCAACGGTTAGCATGTCAAATAAATATTCACACCCATAGCCGAGATAGCCCTCCGCTGCAGATACAGCGACAGTCCGGCAGCTTTCACTGACGGCCCAGCACAACGACACGGCTGCCATTGCACTTCGGCGTTAGCCCTTTTGTGATGCTTCTCAGCTCCCGCTCCACAACCTACTCATGCTTTCCGCGCCTCTATCTTAATGGTTTGCTATTAAAAAAATTATATTACTGTTACTGCTATTTGTCAACGAGGAAAATTATTAGCCTGTTCTTATAGCGGCAAGTGTAAAGATTTTACAAAAAAGGATATTTGTCACGGGTAGGTTGACAAATCATGAGCAGACTGCTAGGGGGAATAATTTTATATTCAATTATGACGTTATTTATCAAGCACAATATCCATCAGGCTCTTGTAATCCTTCACCTGACCGTAATGCACTTCGCCGTTAGAAAGCTTTTCAAAAAGCTTCTCGGCACATTTAATTTTTGCTTGCTCCATAGATTTCAGTTCCGTACTTTCATTTGTTCCTTTGGTTTCAGCAATAAAATATACGTACTTAATTTTACCCTCTTTGAAAGCAATTGCCCAGTCCGGCGAATATTTGCCTACAGGTGTCGGAATGTAAAAACCTCGCGGAAGCTTTGCGTATACTGCAACTTCATCCGCTTTATCCAGATTTTCAACAAATTTACGCTCTACACTCTGCTCTGCTGTGCCGTCAGTAACAACATAGTCAGTTACGGCACGCAACGCAGGAAATACTTTTGATAAAGCTACACGATGACATTCTGCCGTAAAAATTTCTTTGTCAAAAACTTCATTTGTTGTATTGTAGGTAACGCCTTCTACAATCAGGCCAGCCTTCTGTTCGTTAATCAGACGTGCAACCTTGCTGATAAACTCTTCCGGATTATCACGGAATTTCCTGTACTTCATCATATTGATTCTGCTCAAAATAGCAGCAACTGTGCGACGTGTCAACGATGTTCGCTGCGTCAGCTCGTGCAGCAAATCGTACTTCAAGCTGCTGTCGTGAGCATTTTCCAATACGTTTGTAGTATGCGCAGGTGATACAAAGCTGGTTTTTTGCTCTAATTCATGCGCCTGCATATTATTCTTCTGATATCCGACACTCAAGGTATAAAGTGTTTGAGTAACCTGCAGCTTAGCATCAATTGCTGCCACAGCCTTGTCAATCAGCACATTGCTATCAAGCTTAACGGTATAAGCGCACTTACGGTTGATACGCTTCCACAGCTCCTGGAATTCCTGCTTTTCAAAATTCTTATTGTTGAGCTTGTTTTCAACGGTTGTCTGGTTACCGTTAGTAATCATATCCTTAAGCGAATCTTTATCATACAGGCTCTTAATCAGCACATGTACAGCAGGCTCAATATCCTTAAGCTTATCCTGCACAGGCTCCAAAGTACCGTTGGCGGCATCCTGCTTATATTTTTCGGTGATTCTGTCATCATCATCAAGATAATCATGTCTATCAAGATATTTCACTATCTGACGTGCCTGCTCGCCTTCAATTTTATAAGTTTCATCGCCAACCTTTACTACTCTGCCGAAGAAGTACTCTATAGATACCTTTTCAGGACGTTCATACAAAGCTTTTTTGATTTCATCCTGTAAGCTGTCGACAAAACCGGCATAGCTTTCGCTGGCAATAACCGTCAACTTATTAACAACATGCACATTAGCTCCGCATACGCTTTCGTCCATGCGCTCACCCTGCTGATTGACGCAGATACGCATACCACGGCCTACCTCCTGACGCTTATTGACATTGCTGTTGGACTGCTTCAGGGTACAGATTTGAAAAACATTCGGATTATCCCAGCCTTCACGCAATGCGGAGTGAGAGAAAATAAAACGCACCGGATTATTAAAGCTTAACAGTGCTTCCTTGTTACGCATAATCAAATCATAGGCAGATTCATCGTTAGAAGTATCCTTGCCACGTTCACATTTACTGTCAACGCTATGGCCTTTTTTATCGATACTGAAGTAGCCTGTATGTACAGCGCTTACATCCGCAGCCATATTTCTCAGATATTCGCCATAAGGTGTTTGATAAAGCTCCTGCATCCTATCTCTAAATATTTTCTGATATTCTTCTTCAAATATTTTACCGTATTCGCCCAGCTTTTGTGTGCCATCTTCGTCATATAATCTGTACTTGGCAACCTCATCAATGAAAAACAGTGATAAGGTTTTGATGCCTTGCGCAAAAAGCTGTTCTTCCTTTTCAAAGTGTGATTTAATGGTTTCACGAATCTGCACACGACGCAAATTTGCCATTTCCTGACTGTTGTTGGCTACTTCACCGCCATGTAATTCTGCTCCGTTGGTAAATCTTACGCAGCCTGTATCGCTGGCATCAATTTCACTGATTTTGTAGCCTTCGTACTGCAGCATGCCGTTAGAAAGCTCGTACAGATTATCTCCAGAAGCACAATTACTTAAAACACGCTTAACAGTACCGCTTTTCAGCTGCTGTTCAAATTCCAGCTTTACCATAGGAGGCTTATTTTTGGACGTTATAAAGCTGTCGCAGTAAAGGTAACCGTCGATGCCTTTAAGATTTACAACCTCAATACCCTTAACCTCTATCTTTTTGACCAGCTTGTGATTATAGGCATCTATTGCATCTAAACGGTATACTTCATTATGCTCCTGTTTATGCGTAGCAGAATAATTGACGCTGAAAAGCGGATTAAAGCGCTTCATCGCCTTTTGCGTAACATTGCCTGCCGACTTCTGTGGTTCATCGATAATCAAAATAGGATTAGTTTTGGCAATAACATCAATAGGCTTACGTGAACCGAATTCGTCACGTTCACTGTAAATAATCAACGCACCCTTGTCACCGCCACGGCCTTCTTTATTCTTATCCTCATTCAAAGACTTAGCAAAAGCTTGATTATTAATAATCATTACATTGATTTCGTTGCTTTTGGCGAAATCATCTATCTTCGTCAAATTCTTACTGTCATAAATGAAATAACGCGCTTTCTTGCCGTACTGGCTCATGAAGTGCTCTTCCATCGTTTGCAGGCTTTTCTTGACGCCTTCACGGATTGCGACAGAAGGCACGATGATAATAAACTTGTTCCAGCCATATTGCTTATTCAGCTCAAACATGGTCTTGATATAGACATAGGTTTTGCCTGTACCTGTTTCCATTTCAATATCAAGACTGCACTTGCCCTGACCTTCTATAAGTTCTTTAGACGGAGTTATATTGTTATTGCCTTGAATAAGCTTGATATTCTCCAAGAGCTGTGTTTTGTCTAACTTAACCGGCGCGTTGGCATAACCGAGAATAATATCCTGCTTAGCTTCCTGCTCGTCCAGCTCCTGCTGAAACAAATTATAACCATTGCTATTCTTTACTTTTTTTGTTTTCACCGGCACAAGTCTACCCGGATCAAAAAAGTAGCTGGTATCCTGCGCAGGGCGCACCTGTCCCTTGAACACATCCACTACTGCATTAACAGCATCCGTCTGGTACTGCTGAATTTTAAAACTGAACTTCATTACAGCACCCTCCTCACAGTTTGCGGACTATAGGTATTGAAAATCTGCTCAAAGTTAATTGCAACGCTGTCATCAGCCTGCGAGCTGTCACGCATAACAAAATAGCTCGGCATCTCTTTGGCAATGGCAGTGATAACCTCATCCGTCACATTCTTATCAAAGCACGCCATTAAATGACCTTGTGCCACATTGTAGACAGTTTTGCCGGCAATGCTTATCTTTTCGATTTTACTGGAAAGCGGCGTATCCAGCTTCAGCATAGCATCAAACAGCAAATCCTCGTCGCTGCGGTCTTTTTTGATATTGTCAACGAACAGGCTTTGTTGTTTATCCATGTATTCCTTCGGCGTGAAGTACACATCTTCCATGTTGCTGCTGTCGCATTTCAGAACGCGGAAGCCAATGTCCAAATCCTGTGTTGTCAGCGGATTTTCTTCTTTGATTTTTTTGCCTGCACGGCGGATGCGCTCCTTGCCGATTTCACAGATGTTTTTGTAGCCTGCTTTGTACGCTTCGCTGTTTTCAGCACACGCTTCCGGTAATTGCACCATGATAAACTTACGCGTACCGCCGTCTTCGGCATTAAGCTGCATGACTGCGTGGGCAGTGGTGGCAGAGCCGGAGAAGAAATCCATAACGATAGCGTCTTTGTGGTTAATAATCTTCAACAAATCAATTAACAAGTAAATTGATTTAGGATTTTCAAAAATATCGCTTGCAACATTAAACAGTCTTTTTACAAGCTTACTTGCACCACCATTATCATATTCTGGTCTATACCAAACAGTTTTTGATGTCTTTAACCTTAACGATCCATCTTCTAATGTTGCTCTCATCTTTGTACATAATGTATCAGCACTATTAACATCTAGATTAATATCCTTATTCTCTAAAAACGTATCTATTCCCCATCTCCATCTTCCAAACTCTCCATTTTCCGTTAAGGGAAGATACGTCTTATATCCGCGCTCACTATAAATTTTGATTATTTCATTCACAAAATCATCATCAAACATTTTAGTATTTTCATTATAAATTTTCTTAAGTTCACTTTTTGGCAATGAGGAGAATTTACCATCTTTATAAAATACTGGATAATACATAAAAGGCCTATGTTTTCTTTCCCAACCAGTACCTGTTTTTCTAAAGCCAATCAATTTATAAGCACTTATCGAATCTTCTTCACTATAATCTCGTTCTAGTTCTTCATCTGATAATTCAAATCCACCAATCATTAATTTATTAATATTTTTGGCACATACAATTAAAAATTCATTACATGTAGCAAAAAAATTATCATCTGATCTACCTTTTAAATTATTGATAATAGTGAGATTAGATAAAACATTCATTTCGCCAAAAACATCACAACAACATTTTTTTAGATTCTCTAATTCATGCTGATCAATACTTATAAAAATAACTCCCTTATCACTCAGCAAATCCTTCGCCAGCTTCAATCTAGGATATATCATATTCAGCCAATCAGTATGAAAACGCCCATTGCTTTCTGTATTTGTTACAAGACGGTTGCCCTCTTCGTCAAGCTGTCCGCTATTATCAATATATTCTCCTGCGCTTAGCTTAAAATCATCCTCATACACAAAGTCCTTACCCGTATTATACGGCGGATCAATATAAATCATCTTCACCTTGCCCAAATACGTTTCCTGCAGCAGCTTCAACACTTCCAGATTGTCGCCTTCAATATAAAGGTTTTCCGTATTATCAAAGTCTACGCTTTCTTCTCTGCAAGGGCGCAAGGTTTTGTTAATCGGTGCATTGGCAGCCAAAACTGCTTTGCGCTTATCCGGCCAAGTAAACTGGTAGCGTTCCTGCAAGCCATCTACAACATGGTCACTAAGCTCCTGTTTCAGCATATCAAAATCAATGGCGTGCTCCAGCTTGCCCTCCGCATTGATTCTTTCTGTAACGCAATTGGGGAATAGCTCCCTTATCTTGGCTACGTTTGCTACAACCTTATCCATAGATTGCATGTTGAGATGTTCCATCATGATAAATCCTCCAGTTCATTTTTTAGCTTGTTTATCGCTTCACGCAAGGTCAGTTTTTTGCGTGCCTGCTTTTCCGCAAACATTCTCTTCGTCAGCGCTGCTATCTGTGCTTCTGCTTCTGCCCGCCTGCCGGCGTTGGCAATTACGGAAGCAGGTGTAAGCCCTGCACGTGGCGTTAATTGCGCCACCTGCAGAGCTAGGTTCTCCCAAATATCATTCAAGCTTGTGCCTTGCAAATTTACCTTCTGCTCAGCCACAGGCATAAACTCATTGAGCAATATTCTGTTATCGAAATACAGCGCCAGCTGCAGCTTATCTGCATAGCAAAGAACTAACAGCAAGCGCTGGTCAATCAGCCTGCACAGCCTTTGCAAAAGCTTTTCCGCACATCCCTCCTGCTTCAGCTGTACCGCCAAAACAAAAACTGCTTTTTCCTGCTCCTTTTTCTGCAAGGCAGGAATTGTGCGTAAGGAAATTTCGTTGACAATGGTCATCTGCTTGATGGCCGCGTCGAGCTCCTTCTGCTCCGCTGTATTCAACTGAAATTTACTATATAAGGCACGCTTGGGAATAATCTTTTTGACCTCTGTAGCACTTGGCAAGCCTAGCATCACTGTTCACCTCGCACTATGAAGAAGCAAATTAGCTCAAAATCATCCAGTCCTTTAATACTGTTGTCAAAGAAGCTGATATCCTCCCCGCTCAGGAAGCTGTCAACATCGTCAGCATCCTTCACGTTGATTATGGAAGCAATAGCATCCTCCAAAAGCCGTGAATAAACACCCATACTTCTGCCGTCATCCGTCACCTTATTAAACTCATTGCACAAATCCGTCAAAGGCTTATCCTTGCCACGGCAGGTAAAGCGCAGCTTGTCCAACAGCTTTTTCGGTGCCAGATGGTTGCAGATAATCTCGCCATTCTCGCCAATATATACGGCGTAAAACGGATGCAAAAGATTTTTTCTGTCTATATTTATGTTATCCGTGCAGTTTTTCAGCACGTAAATTACACCTGGAGGACATTCCTCGCTTGCAGGTACAACAGCATGCAAGCCAAAGGGTGTTTTATCCAGCTCGCCATGCGTTTTGATATATTCCAGTAAATCTAAGCGGAACTCGTTTAAGCCTAAATCCATAATGGAAATACCTGTACTCATATCCTCAATATCGACAACTTCCTTTTGTAACTGCTGAAGCTGCTGCTTGCGATACTGCAGGTCGAGCTTTTCATTATTGCTCAGCAGATTATCGTCCGCGGTAGCAGTCAAATCAACTGCCTTCATACGACTTTCTACACGGCTTTTGAGGTCAATGTAGTCGTCTAAATCCACGTCTGGCCAAAAATTAACCAATTGGATAAAGGCATTTCTGCTGCCTATGCGGTCAATACGGCCGAAGCGCTGGACGATACGCACTGGATTCCAATGTATATCATAATTCACAAGAAAATCACAATCCTGCAAATTCTGACCTTCGGAAATACAATCAGTAGCAATCAAAATATCTATCTCGTTTTTATCCTCAGGGAAAATCAGCTTCTTATCCTTCGCCAAGGGTGCAAAACAGGTCAGTACGGTATTCAAATCACACCTAAGCTTCGGTATCGTGCATCTGCCATCCACCGAGCCTGTAACCATCGCCGTATGCAAGCCAAACTGCTCCTGCACATGCTTGCTGACATGCTCATAAAGATAAGCAGCAGTATCGGCAAAGGCAGTAAACACAATAATTTTCTTGTTATCTGCATTCAAGGGATGCTGAATTTTATCGTCTATAAGCTCTAGCAGCTCCTGCAGCTTATTATCCTGCACAGGCGTAATGCTCTGCACCATCCCAAGCAGCTCATCCAAACACTCCTTGTCATGCTGCAAACTATGCCCCCAGCTCACAATATCCATGTCAGCCAGCTCAATAGGCACCTTTTTGCCCACAACAAAGCTTTCCTCTTCCATATCAAAATCGGCGCCGCTGAAATCAGTACCCGTATCCACCTGCGCATTAGCAAGCCTGTGCTGCGTGAAGCTGTCTATCTTTTGCAATGCTGCGCAAATACTAGCCCGCACTCTTTCCACAGTCAGCCTGAACGAATACACGGAGCTTTCCATGCGCTTCAAAATATTTATCGCCATCAGTCGACGAATACCACGCTCGCGGTTCGCCTGTGTAAAGCCAGTATTGACCTTATTATCATCAAAAAGCTCTGCATATTTCGGCAAACGGCTATGCAAAATAAATTCCGTAGGAGTATATATAGACAGCTCCAGCTCATCAAGCTTCGAAAATATTTCTTTATAATTTACTGCGCCATTCTTAACCAACGCAGGGCGAAAGGATAGCGGCGTTTTGCGTTCAGGAAAGCTGCCAATAGCCTTCGTATCATAATATCTGGTAATATGCTTGCGCGAACGTGCAATAGTTACAGAATCAAGCAAATTGAAAAAATCATAGCTGAGGTTCTCCAGCAAATTCTGCACTGTGCGTTCTGCCGGAGGCAGCTTCGACCAATGATTATAGGCTGCCTGCGCATTACGGAAAATATCATCTATAGAATTTTTGGTATTCAGCTTATCATTAATTTTGCTGCTATCACCCTCATAGGCCAATTGCAGCTGATTCTTCAAATCGTTAAAGCGATTATTAACGGGAGTAGCAGAAAGCATCAACACCTTTGTCTGCACACCCTCACGAATAACCTTGTTCATTAGCACCGTATAGCGATTCTCTTTATCTTCGCCATCAAAGGCACCGCCATTACGGAAATTATGCGATTCATCAATAACTACAAGGTCATAGTTACTCCAATTTATCCTGCTCAAATCAATCTCACCGCTATAACCACGCTTGCGCAGCAGGTCAGAATGATATAAAACATCATAACGCAGCCTGTCACCGGCAATAGGATTGTTTTTATAGTTAGCGCGATACGTATTCCAGTTGTCTGCCAGCTTTTTCGGACATAATACAAGTACATTCTTGTTGCGTCCTTCATAATATTTAATAACGGCTAATGCAGTAAAGGTTTTGCCCAAACCAACACTGTCAGCCAAAATACAGCCATTATATTTTTCCAGCTTATTAATAATGCCTAACGCTGCATCACGTTGAAAATTAAAGAGCATATTCCAGATTTTGCTGTTCTTAAAGCCTGTACGCTCATTCGGCAGCTCATCCTCACTGATATCCGTGAGAAATTCATGGAAAATATTATACAGCGTCACGAAATAAATAAACTCAGGCGCATTTTCATTATAAGCCGAGCTAATACTGCTTATAACATTGTTGGTTACGTCCTTTAACTCTTCTTCGTTCTGCCAGAGCTTGGCGAATTGCTCTATGAATGCCTGCGACGCAGGGCTTTCTAGCTTTAATATGTTCACGCCCATATTGTTTCCCTGCTCACAGCCTAAATCAACAGTCGTGAAGCTATTAACGGTATAATACGCTATATCGTCCAATACAATAAACCTATTGGTAATTTCCTTATTACCAACATTGGATTTAAAGGTAACCTTCTTCTTAATCCACTCAGCACATTCCTTAGCAATAGCCTTTTGATTTAATTCGTTGCGCAGCTTTACCTCAAATTCCGTGCCATAAATACGACGCTCACGATTTATTTTAGGAATATAAAATTCACGTTTTTCCTTCTTGCTATTCTCTTTTTGAATAAAAGTAGGGTCAGTGAAAATAAAACGTAATTCTTCAATCTCGCTTAGCTCCTTACGCAAAGCCTCGAAGGCATACATGGAAAAATCTGCTGCCACAATGGACAGCGTACTGCCCTTCTGCAATTCTAAAGCCAAATCATCTTTTAGCGTTTTATTTACGTTATCTATAATGTCCATTTCCTCAAGTCAGCTCCGTTAATTGTTTACGTATCAAAAAATTTTCAACAACTCATTATAATGATACACTGTTGTCCCCCCCAGTCAAGCAAAAGCACACATCGAGTGTGTTTTGCCTGACGTATTAGCAAGCTAATACTTTTCTATTCAGATTTTAGCGCAATTTGCGCTAAATAGCAAGTTGAAGTGCCATCTCTTTCTATAATGTTATTGGGTGATAACAATGTATCAGCGCATTCGCGACTTACGTGAGGACAAGGACATGACGCAAACACAAATGGCTGAAATCCTTAACTGCTCACAAAGAGTCTACAGCAATTATGAAAAAGGCGAGCGGGATATACCGACAGATATACTCATTGCCTTGGCTAAATTTCATAACACATCCACGGATTACATTTTAGGCTTAACAAACAAAAAATAAGGATTCACTTCGCAAATACATCGGAAGTGAATCCTTATTTTTATTATAACGATGTATCCTATTACGAGATTTATGCATTTTCTCCCTTTTCTCGTAATAGAACTCTCCTATTTTACGCTTCCGCACGCATCCTATTACGAACTTTGTGCACTTTATCCCTTTTTTCGTAATAGAAGTCTCAAGATTACCGTTTCAGCACACATCCTATTACGAACTTTTTCACCTAGTGCACTTTTCCCGTAATAGAAAACGCAGAGCGCACGTACAACCGTCACGCCCTGCATCAAAGCTCACAGGCTCAAAAAGTTCTTCAAAATCGTCCGTCCCTGCGGCGTCATAATCGACTCCGGGTGGAACTGCACGCCATACACCGGCAGCGTTTTATGCTGCAGCGCCATAATCTCGTTCTTCGCCGTTTTTGCCGTAACCTCCAGGCATTCCGGCAGGCTTTCCGGCTCCACAATCAGCGAATGATAGCGCGCCGCCTCAAAACCATCAGGCATATCTTTAAAGATGGGGCTTGCTGCCGCCAAATACACCTTATCCGCCTTACCATGCACAATCTCCGGCGCATGCACTACGTTGCCGCCAAAGGCCTCGCCAATCGCCTGATGCCCCAGGCATACTCCTAAAATCGGGAACTCACCGGCCAACTGGCGAATAACCTTCAGGCAAATACCTGCCTGCTTGGGATTGCCGGGACCGGGTGAAATAATAATGTGGTCAGGCTGCATTGCTCTGATATCCTCAAGCGTCAGCTTATCATTGCGCACAACCTTGATATCAGGATTGATTTCGCCAATCAGCTGATACAGATTAAAAGTAAAGCTGTCGTAGTTATCAATAATCAAAATCATTCCTTACTCCTCCTCTGCCGTCATGCGCAGTGCTGTCATGCAGGCGCCCGCCTTATTCACAGTCTCCTGAAATTCATTATCCACTACGGAATCCGCTACAATACCGCCACCAGCCTGAATATAAACCCTGTCATTCTTCTTGACCATAGTGCGGATCGTAATGCAGATATCCATGTTACCGCCAAAATCAAGATAACCCATGCCACCGCCATAAATACCGCGGCGCTCCGGCTCCAGCTCGTCGATAATCTCGCAGGCACGAATCTTCGGCGCTCCGCTCAGCGTGCCTGCCGGGAATACTGCCCGCAGCGCGTCCAATGCGTCCTTATCGGCACTCAGCTGGCCTGTAACCTTGCTCGTGATATGCATAACGTGTGAAAAGCGCTTAATCGCCTTATAATCGCTCACCTTGACGCTGCCAAAATCACAGACACGGCCCACATCGTTGCGCCCCAGATCCACCAGCATATTATGCTCCGCAATCTCCTTGGCGTCTGCTAAAAGCTCCTGCTCCAACGCCTTGTCCTCCTCACTCGTCTTGCCGCGACGGCGTGTGCCGGCAATCGGCATGCTGATGACCCTTTTGCCAACCACCTTCACCAAAGTTTCCGGTGAGCTGCCGGCAATCTCCATATCGTCATTATGCAGAAAGACCATGTACTGCGACGGATTCGTTGTCCGCAAGTAGCGGTAAGCGCTGAAAAGGCTTTGGTCATAGGTTGCGCTGAATTTTTGCGCGTAAACAATCTGGAAGGCATCGCCGTTTTTGATATATTCCTTGCAGCGGAGCACATTTTTATTATACTGCTCACGGCTCTGGTTACTGGTGAACTCGCCCAGCTTAGCCTTCACCGGCTTCTTCGGCTGCACCGGCTGCAGCAGCATCTCCTCCATCGCCGCAATTTCGCGCTCCGCCTTGGCGTAGTTGATGGCAGCATTATCCGTTTTGACATTCACAATCAGGAAAATCTTCTGCTTGAGATGATCAAAGGCAATCAGCTTATCAAACAGCATTAAATCAACATCGGCAAATTCCGCCTTGCGCTCTTTATTCACACGCATATCCGGCTCGCAGTAGCGCATAAAATCAAAGCCAAAGGTGCCGACAAGGCCGCCGGTAAAGTTAGGCAGGCCATCAATCTGCGGTGCCTTGTATTCCTCCAGAATATGGCGGATGCAGCCCAAGGGATCGTTTTCCTGATACTTCACGGCAGCACCGCTGATGATCTCTGCATTACCATCGGTTATTTTCAAACGCAGCACAGGATCATAGCCCACAAAGGAATAACGCGCCCAGTGCTCACCGCCCTCAATGCTTTCCAAAAGGAAGTAGTTGCGGCTGCTGCGTCTTACATTGTCCAAAAATGCCAGCGGCGTCAGCATATCCGCCAGGCATTCCTTCGCTACCGGCACAGCCTTGTAGTCCTTTGCATATTGCATGACCTGCTCCAAAGATAAATTCAACATTTTTCACCTCATCTGCATATTTTCACCCGTGTCAACAAAAAAGCCTGTCCTCGTACTGCTCGCTTTGAGCAATATCAAGGACAGGCTATAAATACTTATACCTGCGGTACCACCTTGCTTCGCCGTACATCGGCGCTCTCTCGCAGAATGCTGACACATTCCTCACCCTTAACGCCGGTGTAACGTTGCTGAATACTCTCGCCTGTGCGATTTGACAGCACCCTCAACGGTCCATTTATCAGCCTGCATCTCTATCCGGCTCCCACCTGCCCGAACTCTCTGTAAGCGCATTTACTGACTTGATCTCCGTCTCAACGGTTTGTGGTCTTTTTTGAAGTTGTGCCTAGTGTAACACTCTACATTGATAGAGTCAAGAAAATATTACACTTTGCGTACTTCCGATTATTTTGCAGTAAATAATGTAAAGCAGGTTACAGTTTCAAAATAACTGCGCAACAGCAAGCAAGGCAAAGCTTACGCAAGTTTTTTCTTCTCCATGAGAAAAACTCATCAAAAATCCAAAGTTTTTCTTTTGCAAACGAAAAACTTCTGAATTTCAAGTACTTTTTCTTCTACAGGCGAAAAACTTTTGGAGGTGAAAATCACCGCCAGATTCGTCTTCAATCATAGCGGTGATCATTTTTTATCAGTTTGTATCCCTAGGCGCTCATTTTAGCTGCCAGCGCACGTACTTCCTTCACCGAAAGCTTAGAGTACTTAACAATCTTTTCTATGCATTCATTATCGGCCAGCATCTCTTTAGCTACGCTGATACGTGCTTCCTTTTGTGCTTTTCTCATAGCTTCTTTTTCACGTTTCGCTATAAGCTTTTCCATTACATCGCCCATTTTATCCAAGCCCTCCTTCTCTTCTTTAAAGTATCTAATTTTTTCAGCAAGCTTTTTATAATGCATATCATCAGGATTCTTGCAGCAAAAGTCATGCATCAGCATTCCTAAAGGAGTGTCATTATGAATTTTGGCGTTAACGTAGATAATATGCGAGCCATCTGCAAAGCTGCTACCGTTCTCATCTATCGTTCTATGAATATGATATATTGGCAACAGTCCTTTAAGAACATCTTCCCTTGTAATGAAAATAACATAGTTCTCAGGGATTTTGTCAAAATATTCACCCTTGGGCAAGCTTTTCGCATCCAACAGGCTCATATGATAGCGTGCTCTTTGGGGGATGGCGCCACTGCTTTCATTCTGTACTTCGACATTAAACTTGGTGCCATCAGCTTTTTCAGCTAAAATATCAAGCTGTAAATCCCTTCCCTGAAGATTTTTAAGACGTTTTTGTGTAGATGCTTTCTTTACTTTGATTGTATCATTTTCTAAAATAATCCGCAATATTAATTGCGTACTCTCTATGTCATCTTCGAAAACCTTGGTCATAAACGGGTCATCCATAAGAGTAAATTCTTTAATGGGATTCAATAAATCTTGCTTTATTTTTACCATTTATTATTTATAGCCTTTCTTCTGATTTTTCTGACTAGTCTTTGTACTTATTATATTAGCAGAGAAGGTTACGATGGTCAAGTAATTTTCTGAAAATTTGCTTTTGTTTTGATGGTATATGAAAAGGCGGTGCACTCGCACCGCCCCAAGGCTTCAGGTTAATTTTACTATTTCATACACGCATCACGTGGCAGTCCCAGCTGCTCGCAAATGTCGCCCCATTTTTGCTGACGTGTTTTCATCGCCAGCAGCTCCTCCACGCTCTTGTCGCAGTGGCGCGCCAGGAACATCGCACGCTTCACCTGATGCGAAGCGTAACCCATGCGCATGTATTTATCCACCAGCTTTTTATCCAGGCCGAACAAACGGTGAATGCGGTCAACCTTGTACTCATGCTCGGCACGCGCCAGCTTCTCCGGCGTCAGCCCCAGCAGATAATCAACACGCGTCCAAACGTATTTATCGCGCAGCTGCGCAACCTCCTTCACCGGCTTTTTCGCTGCGTAGGCATGCAGGCACAGCTTTTTCAGCTCCATGTAGCTAATGCCGCTGTCAAAAAGCTCACCCAGCTCCTCCTTGTCAAAGAGGAAGCTGTCATACAAGCCGTTCACTGCCTTTTCCTTATCCATAGGCTTCTTGCCTGCGGCGCTGGCAGTTGCTCCGCCAATGACGAAAAGACCACAGAGCATCAGGCAGATTAAAAGCGTTATCTTTTTCATTTTGCACCTCCGAGGTAAGTCAGAAATAATACTCAATCTCACCAAATCTTTCAATCCAGGCAGAAATAATATCTTCACTCTGTGCTTCAATCATTTCAACCAAACGATTAAGTATTTTAGAAGGAATTCTTTTGTCGTGCGGATTTGCTATCATAGCCCTTTTGCTTTGAGTTATCCATATTTTGGTTGCATCTGCATGTGGCATTCCATCGGAAACATGCACATGAACAGGCTCCAGCGGCAATCCTTCATTAGACCAAAAATATACTCTATAGGGACCAAATCTAAGCAGTTGCGGCATCTGATTGAAACCCTCCAATTTGCGAATATTTAATTATCAAATGAGCATTTTTTTTGATTCTTGCTAAAATTTTCTCCTGTTCATCTTTTGTATAGCCAATTACATCTTTGATTTCGTATTTTGGTAAAACGCATAAAAGGCTGTGAAATCCATCTTCTGCATCAGGTGTTTCCACGTATACTAAAACAGTACCGTCCGCTTTCATTTCCGAATGCGTATATTCAGTTCCATCATTTAATGTCAAATATGGATAAATCATATTAAGCACCATCCTTTCATACGTATTATAGCATATCTGCAAGTTCAAAAAAAGCTATATAAAAGTGGCGGCGCAAGCGCGCCGCCGTAAAGGTTAAGTGTTAGAAGCTATATTCGTAGCCAACCATGAAGTTAATACCTGTGGTATAGTAGCCATAGGTTGTTTCATCAGGGCCTTTAGAGGTAGTGTAATCTTTTCTGTCTAACAAGTTATTGATATGGAGGAATGCTTTCTGATTTTTCTCAGGAGCATAGGAGAAGTGCAAATCAGTATACAGAGCAGGCTTCATTCTGTCATGAGCAGCAGATGTACCGTCTGTTCTCATACCAATGTAGTTAGCGCTCAAAGCACTTGCAAACTTATCTGCATGATAATTTACGCCCATGTTAAATTGGAATTGGTTGTTGTATTTAATCCATTCGCCACCTGCACTATTATCGGTTTTGAAGGATTTTTGCTTCGGATTGCTATAGGTAACGCCCCAGAAGGAATCCAGATTATCATTATGCTTAACATTCAAAGACAGCTCTACGCCAGTATTTTTAACGTCAGTATTGCTATAAATCAAATTGCCTTCTGCCGCAGTACCGCTAATGCTTTCAATAGCGTCCTTCACATCATAATCGAAGACTGCCAATCTCCAGGAGCGGTTTGCTTCGTTAAGCTTATAACCAATTTCGTAATGTACGCCATGCTCCGGCTTCAAATCCATAGATGGTAAAATAACGCTGCCACCAAAGATTTTAGTCAGTTCTGGCAATCTGTAGGATTTACCTGCTTTAGCATAGAAGGAGCTATTGTCAGTCAAATCACGGATATACTGAATTTCCGGAGTGAATTTGCTCTGATTCATCTGTACAGTTTTAGTAATAATGCCTGTACTCAGGTCAGTGTTATCACCCTTAGCATTTCTTACAAATGTTTCGCGCAGATTAACAATCAGCTTATCAGCATCAGTCATCTGCCAATCATAAGATGCATAAAGAGAGTAGATATCACGATTATAATTGCCGGTACGCTCCGGTTTAGCAGGATTGTTACCCATTTTTCTAGTTTTAGAGTTATAAACATCCAAATCCTCGCGTTTGAAGGATGCACCTACCAAGAATTTATCTTTTTCGTTGACATCAAAAACCTTCTGTGCGTTAATGTTTGTATTATGACCCTTGCGCCAGCTATATTTTATTGCATTGTTGATACTACCATCTTTATTCCAAGTAATCTGGTCATAATTTCTTTCCTGGGTACCATAAGAGATGTTAGAGGTAAAGCCATGCTTATCATCTATAGCTAAAGCAAAGGTATTATTATGGTCATCGTATTCTTTTCTTTGATAAGGACTCTTAAGATATGTATTATCGATTATATCCATCACATTATTATTTTCTACATAATTATGTGTGAATTTTACGTTGTCATTAATGTTGTAGTTCCACAGGATGCCCTTGCTCTCTCCCTTCACATAATCAAAATGGCGATAGGAAGAGGGATTATTCTTAGGAGTATATTTAATAGTAGTTGTCATATTAGATATCTTACCGCGATTCTCCAAAGATGCGCTTGCGTTAAATCTGTCTGCACCTACAGATACTGCATAACGTTCACGACCATAATTACCTGCAGAAACCTTCACACTGTTTTTTACAGTATTTTTGGTGATAATATTAACTACACCGCCAGTAGCCTCAGAACCGTACAATACAGAACCGCCGCCACGAACTATCTCGATTTTTTCAATCATATCAGACGGAATATCTTCCAAATTGTACTTGCCGTCCTGGTTCATCGGAACACCGTCAACCATCACAAGAGTGCCCTTATCTACGCCACGAATAATAATTTTACTGGTCATAGAACCCATAGCTGCACCATTAGGACCTTGTGCGCTTGACATAATGCCTAAAGAATTTTGCAGTACATCATAAGCAGAACCAGCACCGCTGTTTTCAATTTTTTCTTTAGTAACTACTTCAACAGCAGCCGGAGTTTTTAAATCTTTGGTCTCCATTCTTTGTGCGGTAATAACCATCGGATCAAGAGAATACTCCTGCAGCTCTTCTGCAAATACGTTTGCACCCCCCCATATTACACTACCGGTAATGAGGGCCGTCATCAATAAACCCTTGGAAAAATTACTCTTCATGTTTACTCATACTCCTATCAAAAAAATTTATTGAAAAGCCCTTGCATACCCAGTCTTTCATGGTCATATGCAACAAGCTTCACAATCGGCAAAAAATATCTGCATATCAACTCATCCAGTTAATATTATATCTTATTTTAAACTATATAGCTACTTTATAGGCAAGATATTTGCAAAAATTTTTGCAAATAAAAAAATCACCGCCAGATTCGTCTTTAATCATAGCGGTGATCAATGTTTTTATTAATTTGTATCCCTAGGCGCTCATTTTAGCAGCCAGCGCACGCACTTCCTTCACCGAAAGCTTAGAGTACTTGACAATCTTATCTATGCTTTCATTATTGGCAAGCATCTCTTTGGCAAAGCCAATACGTGCTTCCTTTTGCGCTTTAGCAGCTTTAGCTTCATATTTTTTCGCCATTTTTTCCAAGGCTTCTTTTTCACGCTTCGCTATAAGCTTTTCCATTACATCGCCCATTTTATCCAAGCCCTCCTTATCTTCTTTAAAGTATCTAATTTTTTCAGCAACAATTATTTATATATTATAATAACAAACGTAAAATGCAAAGTCAACTAACTGCACATCATACTTTTTGTGTTAAATAGCTGTTCTTGTATACAAAAAGGCGGCGCATTTGCGCCGCCGTAAAACCATACGCCTGCAAAAATTACAGATACGAAATCGGTATAACCTTATCATTATCTTTCAACGCAACTATTCTATCATACGTGCAAATAACACCGCCACTGCCACGCTTAACTCCAGGGATAGAATCCAACACAGAAAAGGCTTTGATGTCTGCTGCTTTAGGATCAGCATGTTTTTTCATTTCCAAAGGATGGAGCACTCCATTACATTCGATAAGTAAATCTATTTCCTTTTGCTCCTTATCTCTATAAAAATATAAAGGCGGCTCTGCTATCCCCTTATTGTAATAACTCTTAACTATTTCAGCAATGACAAACGTTTCAAAAAACGCTCCTGCCATGGCTCCGTTTTTCAGCACATCAGCAGTAGTCCATTTCGTCAGATAGGCTGCCAAACCAGTATCCATGAAATAAAGCTTCGGCGTTTTGACCACCCTTTTTAACACATTATTCGCATATGGACGCAACAAATACACTATATTGCAAGTAACAAGAATAGATAGCCAGCGTTCGGCGGTTGATACACTAATTCCCACATTCTTGGCAAGTGACGAAATATTAAGCAACTGGCCTGTAATACTTGCTACAGCAATCATGAACGTAATGAATTTCACTTCATCACCAACCCGTGTCAATTCACGCACATCACGTTCAATATAAGTTTTTACATAAGAAGCGTAGAAAATCTGCCAGTCATAATCCTCATTAAGCAATAAATCCGGCATGCTGCCCCTATGAATTACTTTCCATAAATCTTCATAGGTTATAGGCTTTAGTTCCTTTTTGCGTGCAGTAAAATACTCTTCAACTGGCAAAAATGCATCATTAAATTTAATCTGCTGATACTCACGCAGCGAAAGCCCCAAAAGATTAAAAATGCCTAAGCGGCCGGCAAGCGATTCGCCCACATTCTTCATCAGTTTAAACTGTTGTGACCCGGAAAGGTAAAACATCCCTTTGCCGTTCTGTTCATCTACCTGCATTTTAATATAAGGAAACAGATTAGGCGCATACTGGATTTCATCCACAAAAACCGGTGGAGTATTATCTTTAAAAAAAGTAGCTGGCTGTTCAACTGCAGCATGAAGCTGCATGGGATCATCTAAGCTTATGTAATTAGCACTGTTGGCGAACCTGCGTAGCAAAGTTGTTTTACCAACCTGACGCGGACCTGTTACCAAAACTGCGCCAAACATTTTTGAAGCTTTTTCAAGTATGCTTTCCAAGTGACGATGAATATACATAAGGTGCTCCTTTCGACTAATTTATTTTTTAATAATATATTAGCCGTTTTTTTCTAAGAACGCAAGTTTTTTTAGAAAAAAAGGCGGCGCAAGCGCGCCGCCGTAGGGTTAAGTGTTATTAGAACTTATAGGTATAGCTTACAAGGAAATTGGTAGGAGTTGCATAATATGCACCATGATCACTCATTGTATTAGACAAATTATCATTTCTGTTTAAAACATTATCAACGATCAGGGAAAACTCACTATTTTTATCAGGTGCATACGCAGCAGTAAAGGTAGTCAGAAAATACGGTTTAATTTTATAAGATTCCTTGCTGGACGGACTAGAATATCTGTCCCAAACATAACTACCACTAAAACCAGCTCTAAATTTGTCAAGCTTGTATTCTACACCACTCTTAACTTGATATTTACCAAATTTTCTTTGCCAACCTTTTTTCGAAGGTTCATTCTCAATTTTATTTTTAGGATTATGTACAGTCAATCCAATATCATAGCTAAATTTATCAGAAGCATCCACTGCTAAACTTGCTTCTAAACCAACATTTTTAAAGTCAGTATTCTTGTAATTCCATACTTCATTTTTCCAAGAAGCAGTAATATTGTCTTTGACATTCATTTTAAATAATGCTACTTTCCAAAGATGATTTCCCGCTATCTCTTTATAACCTAATTCATAATTAGTACCCTTTTGAGGTTTCAGATTAGGGTTAGGAGCACCAGCGGCAACACCAGAAGGATACATTTGAGAGAAGGAAGGCATAATAAAAGATTGGCCTACGCTAATATAAACACTTTTATCTTCGTTGAATTTATGAACATATTGAGCTGAAGCACTAAAATCATCATACTCTTCGCCATTTGTAGAACCAGAAGTCCAAGTACCACGACCTCCAATAATTAAATTATCATTGTCTGTAAATTTTTGATCCAATTGTGCAAAAACCGCAAATTGATTTCTTTCTTTTTTATCTGAAGATTTAGCGGAATTTCCTTTGATAATTTGAGGTTCGTACTTTTCTTTTTTAGCATTTGCACCAACTGTCAGCAAAGATTTCTCACTCAAAGAAATATCTTTTTGTACATCTAATCCATAAGTAGCATTCTTAGTCTCAGTTAAAGTGCTTTTCGTATACACACCAGGTTTAGAGCCACCATAATAATTAATCTTGTTTTGAGTATACCACATATGTGCCTTTACACTATCACTGTTATAATTCAATTGAAATAAATCTTGTTTTGTATAGGTTTCTCTCCATTGCTCGAAAGCATTACTAATAATTTTGTTTCTGTGATAATCAACACTAGAATCAAGATGATTGTATTCGAAACTTAAATTATCAGTAATATTGTATCCTATACCAATATTCTCTTTATGATTTCTATCTTGACTATATTGATATGCACTACTGGTTGGGGGATTTGCAGAAGCACTTAAATTATTAACTTTACCCCATTTTTTTAAATCGTAGTTAACTTTCAGCTTATCATTGCCAGCAGAAACATTATACTTTTGTTGTCCATAGTTACCATAGCCTATAGATACGCTATTGTTAGCTGTCTTTTTTGTAATGATATTAACTACGCCAGCCATAGCTTCAGAACCATATAAGATAGAACCTCCACCTTTGATAATTTCAATTTTTTCAATGGATTCTACTGGAATAGCGTCAATAACATACTTATTATTTAAATTTAGAGGATTGCCATTAACTAAAACCAAAGTACCAGTACTCAAGCCACGAATATTGATTTCTGGCGTCATCGTAGTCATAGCAGAACCACCTGGGAAATAGCTTTTAAACTCCAGACCATTTACTTTAGACAATGCCTCCATAGCATTTGTAGCACCACTAGCAAGAATTTTATCATGCGTCAAAATTTCAGTACTTGCAGGAACATCGACATCACGCTTCTCCGTTCTCGTCGCCGTTACAACCATCTGGTCAAGCGTATACTCCTGCAGCTCTTCAGCAAATACGTTTGTGCCCCCCCACATTACACTACCAGTAATGAGGGCCGTCATCAATAAACCCTTGGAAAAATTACTCTTCATGTTTACTCATACTCCTATTAAAAATATTTATCGAAAAGTCCCTGCATATCCAGTCTTTCATGGTCATATGCCGGCGGCTTCACAATAGACTAAACAATGTCTGTATATCAACTCATCTAGTTAATATTATATATCATTTCAAACCATTTATCCACTTAATCTTCATAATTTTTCATAGAAAATCAAAAGGAAAAAGCGGTACTAACGCACCGCTTTTTCAGTTGCTATTCAAGGCTATAAATGTAATCAATTTTGATATTTTTATAATTAACTGCTAAAACCCTTTCAAAAACTCCTCCGGCTCTAAAACAACACAGTCACCATAAACCAGATGTGCCAGCTTCTGCACCGACCATACGCAATTCTGATGACCGATAAAAATGTATTTTTCATCAAGCAGAGCTACATTCCCGTTTTTTACCGCTCGCAAATTTTCTAAGCTCTTATCAGCTAAAAACTCACCCAGCAATTTCTCATCCTTGGCCTTATTATCCTTCCATGGCTTTGCAAGAAAGAAAAAATCCGGATTTATTTCTATCATGACCTCTTTATTGACTGTCTGTCCGGTATTCATTCCCAAATCTGCAATACCGTTTCTTATCTTGGCATGCTTGCAGATATCATCATACATGCAACCCTTGCCTCCATAGGACGCGTAATTGGCTGATACAAGAACAGTACTTTTACTGTAATGAAGCTCTTGTGGTATATTGCGTTCAATCCTCGCCAGCTTATCGTTCATTTTTTGGACTAAAATCTTACCACGCTGCTCTTCACCTACTAGCCGGGAAAGCTTGATAATTTCATTTTTGACTTCTTCTATATTTGTAGACAACCTTACAACATAAACAGGTATACCCATATCACGATAAGACTGAATTTTATCTGCACCAATTACCTCATTAACAATGAATATATCCGGCTTTAAAGCCAGAACTGCTTCCAATCCCGGATTTGTAATCTTATTTTCGACCAATGAACTTACCATATTGCCAAACGATTTTGCCGAGTTATCCATATTTTTAGATACAGACAGCATTTTTTCAGGCTCCACTAATCCCAAAAGGATGTTATCAAGATAAATATTGTTGGTCATAATTTTTTCCGGCTTCTTCTTTAGTTTTACCTGATAACCGGTATCGTCCGTTACAACGATTGCGTTATCTTTGCCTGCAAGCTTCGCAGATTGGCCAAAGTTTTCTGTTGTGCACCCGGAAAGGAAACAGACTATAACAAGCATAAGGATTAAGCGATACATGGTTTCCCTTTCAAATTTAAATAAATATTACTTTACCGGCAAATATTGCCGGTGTTTTTAAATAAAGCTATTTTTAAAAAGGTGACGCATTTAAGCGCCACCTTTTTCATTAAATTTAGAATGTATGGTTGTAAGTAACAGTCCAGTTATATGGTAAATCCCAATATTCAAAACTACCATTTGTTATTACATTATGGCGATCAAGGATATTGTTCATATTAAGAGTGAAATAATTATTCTCATCCATATTGTAATTTACTACTGCATTTAAATTAATTAAATCAGGATTGGTGCCACCATCACGGTTTTTCAATCTCTTAGTAAGCCAATTTAAAGCCAGGCTAGAATCCCATTTACCAACAGTATAATTAACGCCTGTATTAAATTGAATCTTGGGATAAGTTTGTTCCCATTGAGAGCTGCTTGTTGCTTGATTTTTAGGATTAGACCAGCTAAAACCTACATTTGCTTTGAATTTATCGCTCAAAATAGAGGTGTAGTCAGCTTCAAAGCCAACATTTTTAAACTTACCTTTATTTACTCTAATATCTTGACCATTTTCTTTTTCCCAGCCAAACATATTCTTGAAATCCATATAATACAAAGAGAATTTCCAAGAATTGTTATCGTTGATGATTTTATAACCGGTCTCATAGTTCCAACCATCTTGCGGTTTTAAATTCTTACCGCTAACCTGCTGATACATACCGCCACTCTTCTTAAAAGTATCAGACAAGGCAGGCATTTGGAATGCTCTACCAATATTCATATACCAAGAACTATTATCTTCCACTTTATATAATGCTTGGAATTGTGGTAAGAATACCTTTTGATCTTTTACCATATCTTCAATAATCTGTTCACGAATACCAAAGACAGTTTTTAATTTATCAGTAGCTTGGTATGTATATTGCGCATATAAAGCATAGTTTTCTCTATCAGCAATAACATCGTTATTTGCGGCAGATGTTCCTTTATATTTATCTCTACTTACCAAAATACCTGCCAGTAAGCTATCTTTGTCATTTCTTAAATTCCATACCTTCTGAGTATCTAAACCAACGTTATATGCTTTGTAGTTACTAGCATTTTCAGTATAGTTATATGTCGATCTATTTCTGGTTTCACCATACAAATCTCTATCATTGAAAAAGAAAATCGATTTAAATCCAGAATCTTTATCATCATATGTTACAGAAAGACTATCTTTATTATCCTTATAATGATAATCTTTAGTTAAAGCAGCATTAGCTGCAGCAGTTGATTTATTATAGGTTACTTGTCCATAGGTGGAATCCGCTTCCGAACGCATAAAGCTTGCATTCAACTTATCTGTAAGGTTCAAGCTTAAAGCATAATTAGCTTTATTACCTTTGCTTCTATCATTGTAATATCCACGATCTTCACGATTAGGAGAAGTTCTTTCCTGCGCGCCAAAGAACTGCTTGCTATAAGAGAAAGAAGCCTTATCACTAGTATAGGAAGCTGCATATTTACGATAACCAATATTACCAGCTGCTACACTTGTTCTGAGTTTTTCAGCACCACCTTTTTTAGTAATAATATTAACAACACCGCCAAAAGCTTCTGCGCCATAGAGAACAGAACTAGCACCTTTCAAAATCTCGATTTTTTCTACATTATCAGTCATAATACCATCAAGGCTGTTTTTGCTGTTCAGATTGATAGGTGCACCATTAACAAGAATTAACGCGCCTCTTTCAAAACCTCTTAAGTTAACACGGCTATCCATTGCACCATAATCAAGACCACCAGGACCATAAGAGAAATTTGTTGTACCTGTAGTGAAAGAAAGAGCATCGAAAACAGTTTTAGCACCACTATTTTTGATATCTTTTTCGGTAATAACGGTAACAGCTGCTGGTGTCTCCAGTTCCCTAGTTTCCATTCTTTGCGCCGTTACAACCATCTGGTCCAGCGTATACTCCTGCAGCTCTTCAGCAAATACGTTTGTGCCCCCCCCCACATTACACTACCAGTAATGAGAGCCGTCATCAATAAACCCTTGGAAAAATTACTCTTCATGTTTACTCATACTCCTAAAAAATATATTTTGACCACTCTTCCCCCGCCCAGTCTTGCATGGCCACGGGCTACCAAGCGCATCAAGCAAAATTGTAAGCTATACGGCAATATAGCTATAAAAAAGCGCCCTTGCTTTTATAATCAGCAAAGGCGCAAGTTACTCCTCTGATATTATTATAGAAAGCTTCTTTGCAAAGTTATATTTCGCTTTAGGAATCTCTCTTTTTGTATGTCTATAGTATACTACACAAGTCTTATATATTCAATATATATTCTTATTATTAAACTAAATTCTACTAGGAAATTTTTCTTTCAACCACAAAAACAGTATCGGCAGCACCAAAAGCGTAAATACCGTCGATGTTATCATACCTCCGATGATAACCCACGCCATGCTCACGCGCGTTTCCGAGCCTGCGCTCAGCGAAAGCGCTGTCGGCAGCATGCCCACCACCATCGTCAGTGCTGTCATAAAGATAGGCTTCAGACGCGTTTTGCCTGATTCGATTACCGCAGCCTTCGCCGTCATGCCTTCATGCATCAGCGTCAGCGTATAGTCCAAAAGCAGCGTGCCATTTTTCGCTACCAAACCATCCATAACCAGAATACCGATAAGTGAATACAGATTGATTGTATTATGCGTCAGCAGCAAACAGAAGATGGCACCGATAATGCCAAGCGGCAGCGAAAACATACGGATGAACGGAGTAAATACCGATTCATAGAGCACTGCCAGCAGCAGATAAATCAACAGAAGTGACAGCGACAATGCCATAGCCATTTCGGCAAAGGAATCGTTCATCGTGGTCGCCTGACCGGAAAAAGCATAGCTACTCTTAAGACCTGCGGCATCGAGCTTTTGCGTCAGCTCCTTGACTACCTCGTTCAGCGGTCTGTCCGTCAGATTGCACTGGATGTTGATGATGCGCTCCTTGTTCACGCGACGGATAGTAATCGGGCCTACGCCCTCTTCTACGTCGGCAAGTTCGCCAAGAAAGACACTTCCTCTGCCTGTCTGCACCGGAATAGCGCGCACGTCTTCAATATCATAGCCACTGCCACCGGCAAAGCGTACTGCAATATCGGTGTCATTGCCATGGTTTTGCACATCGTTCGCCAGTACACCGGCACTGCGTCCGCCAATAGCGGCGTTAAAGGACTGCGCCACATCATTGACTGTCGCGTGATAATATTTCAGCTTGTCGCGGTCCACCGTCACCTTCAGCTCCGGCATGCCTTTGACATAAGAATTTTTGATATCCTTCAAGCCTGCTGTCGAAGCAAAAATCTGCTCTACCTTGGCAGAGTCAGCCACAAGCTGGTCCATATCGCTGCCCTTAAGCTCCACCTGTACCGGCGAGCGCACAAGGTTGCGACCACCCGAAACACCGGTAACGGATGACTGAATCTCATTGACGCGCACCTTGATTTCACCCAAGTTCTGCTTGGCGAAGCTGCGAATCTCCTGTGCTACCTGCCACACGTCCCTGCTGCGGTCATCGCTGTTTTTGAGTGCGATAACAAGCTTGCCCATGCTCTGTGTGGTCGTTACATTAGTCATATAATGCTCGATTTCCGGCACCTTGGCCAAATATTCCTCAAATAACAGTAAGGCCTCGTTGGTTTGGTCGGCGTTAAAGCCTGTAGGCAGCTCAATATTCACCTGAATCGCGCTTTCGTCGGTACGCGGCATGTACTCCGAGCCAACTATACCGAGCGGCACCAGCGCCACCGCCACCGCGAAGGCTGCCAGTACTCCCAGCACCAGCTTCTTCGGCTTTTCGATGCATTTGCGCAGCAGAACATCATATTTGGCAATCGTCTGCGCTTCCAAAGCATCCAGCCTGCTCCACAGCTTGCCCTTTGGCTCCTCCACGCCGTTTTTATAAAAGCGCGAAGCCAGCATCGGTGTCAGCGTAAAGGATACGACAAGCGACATCAGCGTAGCAAAAACAATCGTCATGCCAAACTGCTTGAAGAACTGGCCTGTCGCACTTTGCATAAAGGCAATCGGCAAAAATACCACCACGTCGCAAAGCGTCATAGCGATTGCCGCCATACCGATTTCATTACGTCCTTCCTCCGCTGCCACGTCGGCACTTTTGCCCATCGCCAGAAAGCGATGGATATTCTCCAACACAACAATGGAGTCATCGACAAGAATACCGATACACAGCGCCATACCCATAAGTGACATCATATTGAAGGTAAAGCCTGCCAGATACATCAGGAAGAAGGTTGCAATAAGTGAAGTCGGAATAGCAATCATAACTGCCATAGAGGACTTCCAGCCACGCAGGAACAAATATAAAACAAGTCCTGTAGTCACAAGACCTTCGAGCAGCGTTTTTAGCGTGTTGCTCAGGGAATCGCGCACGAAATGCGACTGGTCATAAACAACTGTGAAAACGTAGTCCGGATAATCCTTGCGCAGCGTTTCCAGCTGCTGCAGCACGCCATCTGCTGTATCGACAATATTCGCACCACTGGCCTTATACACCTCCAGCGATACCGCCTCGTTACCGTCAACACGGCTGTAGCCCACAGCACGCTTATCCTTGGCCTGCACGTTGGCCACCTGCCCCAGCTCGATGTATCTGCCGCCCGCACCCTTAAGCTGCAGGTGCTGAATCTCCTCCGGAGCCTTATACTGCGCCTGCAGACGCACGGTTTTTTCCAAAGCATCGGTATAGACAGAGCCGGAAGAAACAATAACGTTTTCCTTGCGCACCGCTGTAATAATATCCTGCAGCGTCAGTCCGTAATAATTGAGCTTATCCTTGTCAACCTCGATTGCGACTTCCTTGGCACGTCCGCCGGTAACGTCAACATCGGCTACGCCGGCTGCCTGCTGCAAGCGCTCCTTAAAGCTGCTGTCTGCCAAGGCAAAAATATCGTCCAGGTTATCCTTGGAGGTTGCTGCAATCTGGATAATCGGATATTCTTCGGAGGAACGCTTGAGCACTGCAGGCTCATCAATATCCTCCGGCAGATTCTTACGGATACGGCTGACTTTTTTCGTTGCCTCGATAGCCACCATATCAGCATCGGCCTGACTGTCCAGCTCGACAAAAATCTCCGCACGTCCGGGACGGGTAGCGGAACGCACCTGCTTAAAGTGCGAAATTGAGGACAGTTCGTCCTCAATCGGCTTCGTCACCTGCTGTTCGACGGATTCCGTACTGGCGCCCGGATAGTTGACAATGACGCTGATAAATTTAGAGTCTACGTCTGGCAACAGCTCCACGCCAATGCGAAAGAAGCTGATAAGACCGAGGACGCAGACTAATATGTAAATCATGCAGATACCGATAGGCCGTTTAATAGAAAAGCGCGTAATATTCATTACTTCGCCTCCTCTTTGGCCACCTCAACCACCATGCCGTCACGCAGACGCGCAAGATTATCAAGGATAACCGTTTCGCCTATCTTTACACCCTGCACTATTTCAATACTTTCATTATTACTTGCACCGGTAGTAACAGGCTTTTTCAGAGCTTTATTACCCTTGCCCAGCACATAGACAAAATATTTGCCATCCCGTTCCAGAACGGCATTTTTAGGTAAATATATAGTGGATGGCTTTTGCAGAAAACGCAATTCACCCTTGGCAAACAAGCCTGCCTTTACATTGGAGCCAGGCTCATCCAGCCTGATGCGGAGGGTAAACTTGTTTGTTTCCCTGCTTCTTACAGGGCTCACATAAACAACAGTACCCCGGCATATTTCGCCAATCGCCTCCAGCTTCAGCTCGACCTGCGTGCCAACGGTCACAGAAGCAGCCTCGGCCTCTGTAATATCGCAGTCCACTGTAAAACCACTGTCATCCAAAAGGGTAAGCAGCCTGCTCCCTGCAGGCGCATAGCCACCCACTTCTGCATCGCGGTAGGTAATAATACCTGCGCGTGGTGCCTTAAAAATCAGATCGTGATACTTGTTTTGCGCAATAATGTACTCCTGCTCGCGTCTGGCAGCAATCTGCTCCTGACGGTAAACCTGCGACGGTGTGCCGTCATAATCCACCTGCTGCGCCAAAGCATCGTACTGCGCCTTTTTATTAGCCAGCGTCTGCTCCATGCTGTCCAGCTCGGACTTGGAAACAGCGCCCTGCGCATACAGCTTGCGGTAACGCTCCGCGTTGACCTGCGCCAGCTTATAATCAGCCTCATAGCGAGTAAGGCTGGTGCTATAGCTCACATCCGTAGTTGCCGCATTAGCTCCGGCCTCGGCATAGCGTGCCTGGGCCTTGAGCATTTCGGCGCGGGCATCATCAAGATGCTGCACCAGGAGGATATCTCCGGCCTGCACCTTGCTGCCCAAATCCACATTAACCTCGTCGACGATACCGGCATACTTGTTGACGATATCAATCTGTGCCTTAGCCTTCAGCTGTCCAAAAAGATTAATGCTTTTATACAATGGTCGTCTGCTTACTGTCTGCGTGTGCACAATAGGTTTCATTACTGCTTTTTTTGACGTAGACTGGTTGGAGAGATGCCTGAGGCCCAGTGTCAAAGTAATGCCTATCACACAGATAGCAAGCAGACTAAGGAGTTTGTGTTGTAATATATAGTTTTTTGCCTGAGTAAAATCGGGGCGCAGCATTATTTTGTTGCTGCTTGGGCATCAGCAGCTACTGCCTGCTGGCAGATTTCAAGCATAGCCTCAGCAAAGCTGCCTTCGGGAACCGGAACAAACTTCAGCTCCTTGGCCTGATGGCTCAGCAGAGTTTTCTTGCTGCCATATACATCCATGCCCTCTACGCCGTAGGTTTTATCCTGCAGATTAAAGGTCATAACGATTTCGCAGTATTGCACCTTCTCTTTTTTAGCCAGAGAAGCCTTGTATTTTTCATTGAGCTTTTTCAGCATATCCTTATCAGTGAAGACGGTTTTGGTCAGCACAGTGATAATATTTTTATCTGCTACACCGTTAGTAACCTTGCTGAAGGTCAGAGAATCCATATCGTAAGCATAAATACCTACGTTATTTTCTACAACGATAGACCAACGTGCCTGCTCCTGTTCTTCTTCGCTCGGTTTAGGCATCATGCTGATTTCCCAGTTCATACCCTCCTGAGTTGCAGGCTTCTTGTCTGCATCCGCAGCAAATGCGGTTGCACAGCAAAATAAAGTCATCAATAAAATAAGCATTTTTTTCATAAAAGCTCCACTCCTTTGTATGCTAATATATCTATTAGTATACTATACTCTTATCTTTAATTCAAATTTCTTACAATACGAATTATATTTTCCTTAGACAGCTTCTGCAGCGTATAATAATTGGCCTGCATAGCGGCGGCAACCTTCTTTGCCAGGCCCAGCTTGATAAAATCGCTTTCCGTATCAATAACCACCGAGGTAATTTTAGCCTTAGCGATTTTTTCGGCAATACTTATCGCTGCAGCTACAGGATCCTTTTCACCCTCATGTACGGCATTTGCGCGTCCGTCGGTTACAACAATCAGAATCGGCTCCAGCTCGCTGTCACGCTTGTTCAGCATGGCCAGCGTCTGCAGCGACAGCGCCAGTCCATCTGCCAGCGGTGTTTTGCCGCCGGTCGGCATTTCTGCCAGACGCTTCTGCGCCAGGTCCACGCTGCGGGTAATCGGCAGCAGCATATCCGCCTTATCACGACGAAAAGCAATCATGCCTACGCGGTCACGCTTTTGGTACGCCTCCTGCAGCATGTAGAAGATAGCACCCTTAACGGCGCGCATACGCTCACGTGCACCCATGGAGCCACTGGCATCCACCGCAAACAGGAAGGTGTTGCCGATGCGTTTTTCGCGCACCTTTTGGCGTAAATCCTCCTCCTTAATGTTCAGCGCACAGCCATTGTCCTCACGCAAGCGCTGATAGGGCGCTGCGGCACGGATAGTAGCGTCAAAGGCCAGGTCTGTAACCTTGCTCTTAGGCTGTTCGGCACGCACATAACGTCCCTGCTTCAGGTCAGTCTTGGTCACGCTGCGTTTGCCGCTACCACGGCGCACATTGCGGTCCTTGCCCAAATCCAGCAGCATCTTCGGCAGACGGAAGCTTTTGTCGATATCGGCAAGCTGCTCCTCGGGTGCCAGATTGCTGTTATTGCGCTCCTGCTGCTGCTCGTCCTCGTCGCTTTCGTCGTCCTCGTCCTCATCGTCAGAAGCATCGTCATCTTCGTCATCATCGCCGTTATCCAATGGCGGTGGTGGCGGCAGCTGGTTATCTTCGTTGTCCTCGTCGTTATTATCATCGTCAGGATTATCTTCGTTATCCTGCTCATTTTCATCTTCGTTTTGGTTATCGTCCTGTTGCTCCTGCTCCTCGGGCTGTTGCTCGGGCGGCTTGCGCATACGGTGCGGCAGCACGAACTGTGCGGCCTCCTCTACGTCCTTCGGCAGCACGTAAGCGCGCCCCGCCATGGCGGCGATAGCGCGCGCAGCCTCCAGCAGATAAATTTCCGCACGATGGCCGGCGCAAAAGGCCTGCGAGCACAGCTGAGCGGCAAGCATCAGCATCGCGTCGCTCACCTCTACCTGCGGCAGCAGCTCACGCGCTGCCTTAACCTTCGCTGCCAGGGCAGCGGTTTCTTCCGCATACTGCTCACAAAATGCAAGGGTATTGCTGCTATATGCTAAGGCACGTCGGATAACCTCCACGCGCTGAGCGATATCCTGCAACGCCTGCATATCGGCGTACATACCGAAGCGGTCCAGGATATGTCCCGGCAGAGTGCCCTCCTCCGGATTCATGGTAGCAATGACAGTCGTGCGCACCTCATGGTTGCAGCTGATACCGTCACGCTCAACGTTGTTGACGCCTGCGCTGTTGGCATCCAGCGCTGCTGTCAGCAGCTCCTGACGCAGCAGGTTGGCTTCATCAATATAAAGAATATTATCCGTTGCACGCGCCAGAATGCCCGGTGAAAAGCGTTTTTCGCCCAGGCTCACGGCAGCCTCCAGATCAATGCTGCCAAAAAGCATGTCCTCTGTTACATTCAGCGGCAACGTCAGCATCCTTTGCGCACCAATCAAACTCTGCACACTGCGAGCCAGCACGGATTTTGCCGTACCCTTGGCACCGCCTATGAGCAGGCCGCCTGCTCTGCGGTTGACAAGAGCAATGAGCAAGGCCTTTTTAGCCTCCTCCTGCCCCACGACCGCAGTAAAGGGATAGAGATTATTTTTCAGCATAGTCAACGCTCCTTAGGCTTCGGCAGCCAAAAAGCTTTCTACCTTATTCCAATCCAGCTCGCCCTCTTCAAACGGACGGCGGCGCATACGGTGCGGCAGCACCAGCTTAGCTGCTTCCTTCAAATCATCAAGGTTAGCCTGCTTGCGACCGTTGAAGGCAGCCAAGGTCAGCGCTGTCTTGATAACAGTAATATCCGCACGGTGACCGTCTACACCCAGCTCAACAGAAAGCTTAGCCACGGTTTCCAGCAGCTTGTCATCAATAGTTACCTCCGGCAGCAGCTTGCCGGCAGCAATAATTTTTTCCGCCAGCTCCTCCTGAGCTTCCTTATAACCTGCAATAAAGCTTTCAGCATCGTTTTCATAAGCCAGACGGCGTTTGATTACCTCTACGCGCTGCAGCGGGTCATGCTCGCCGGTCACGACAACGCTCAAACCAAAGCGGTCCAAAAGCTGCGGACGAATGTCACCCTCTTCAGGGTTCATAGTGCCAACCAGCACAAAGCGTGCGGGATGGGAGTAGGAAACGCCCTCGCGCTCAACGGTATTTACGCCCATGGCAGCGGCGTCCAGCAGCACGTCTACAACATGGTCTTCCAGCAGATTGATTTCATCTACATATAAAATGTTACGGTTGGCCTGCGCCAAAATACCGGGTTCAAACTTTTTCTCGCCATGCTTAATCGCATGCTCAATATCCAATGTACCGACAACGCGGTCCTCTGTAGCACTTACAGGCAACTCAACCACGCGCATGTTGATGGTTTCCTCCGGCAATGTGCCCTCTGCCTGCAGCTTGGCAGTACAGTCATCGCACAGCTGGCTGCTGTGCGGGTAACAGTGGAAGCGGCAGCCGTGCACAGCCGCCATCGGCGGCAGCAGCTCGGCAAGAGCGCGCACAGCGGTGGACTTCGCCGTGCCCTTTTCACCTTTAATCAAAACACCACCCAAGGCCGGGTTAATAACATTCAAAATCAGGGACAGCTTCATTTTCTCCTGTCCGACAATCGCAGTAAAAGGATATACAGCAGTACGTTTCATTTATATTCCTCCGTTTATTAAAAAGAGCTATCAATAAAATATGTATCTAATTATACAGTGTCTACTAGGTATACACGCAAGCGATTTAATGAAAAATTTTATTCATCGCCGCGTTCTTCGATTTCACCTTCAATATTCAGCAGCAGCTCCTGCAGCGACTGCTTTGTTTTCGGCTTGGCGTTCCACAGCCGACGCTGCTCCGCCTCCAGCAAAACCTCCGTAAGTCTTCGCAGCGCCCAGGGATTTACCTCAGCAAACCATTTCTGCATATCTGTATCTAAGGCATATTTTTCCGCAAACTTTTCATACATCCAGTCCTCCATAACGGCGCTGGTGGCATCCCATTGGAAGCAGTTGTCAACGTAGGTTGCCAAATCGCCTGCTCCCTTGTAGCCAAACTCCTTCATGCCCTGAATATATTTCGGATTAATCGCTTCGCCTCTGAATAGCCGCTTGACCTCCTCCGCCAGCGTGCGAATCACCACATGCTGACGGTCGGAGCTGTCACTGCAATAGTTTTTCGGCATTTTGCCGCTGAAATTACGCACTGCAGCAATCATACCGCCGCGGTAAGCGTTATAATCATCAGAATTCAGCAGATTGGACTCGCGGTTATCAATATTGCTTACAGTAACCTCCAGCTTAGCCATCCGATTAGTAAAAAGCTGCGGCCGGTACTGCCCCTTTTCACCCTCGCCGTATACATGCGCACCCCAGCGCACATACACATCGGCAATATCGCCCAAATCATCCCAATTGCGTGAAGCCAGCAGTGCGCTCACGCCTGCACCATGCGCACCCGGCGGGTCGCCGAAAATGCGGTAGGATGCCTGCCTCCATGCCTGCTCCTTATCCACACCCTCGCTTTCCAGTCGCTGCGATTCCTCCACCACATGCTTGCGCACGAAATTATCCTCAAAGCTTTCATCCAGTGCCGCCACCTGCTGCACTGCCTTATCCAGCCAGCATACCGCTCCCGGCAGCGTGTCGCGGAACAGGCTACTGATGCGTCCCGTAACATCAACACGCGGACGCTTCAGCTCATCTAACGGAATAATCTCAATACCCTTAACCTTCAGCGTTCCCTTCTGCCAAATCGGGCGCACACCCATCAAGCGCATAAATTCCGCCATACACTGTCCATTGGAACGCATATTATAGGTTGCCCACAGCAAAATGCCCACGCTTTCCGGATAACGGCCTTCTTCCGCCACGAATTTGTTAATCACATCCTCTGCCATCTGCGAACCAATCTTCCACGCTACAGGTGTAGGCAGCAGCTGCGGGTCAACGCCGTAAAAATTGCGTCCGGTTGGCAAAATTTCGGCGCCGCCGCTTGTAGGCGCACCACCGGCACTCGGCTCGATATATTCAGACTGCAGCGCACGGATGCAGTTGCTGCGTTCCCAGGTAGTATGCGCCAAGCTCGGGTACAGCTTATCGCAAATAAAACCGGCAATTTTGATAATATCCTGCTGCACAGTCTCATCCCAACACTTTACGCACTCCAACGCCCGCAATTTATCTTCGTGGACTACGAAACCATCATTTTGCAGCAGACGGATAATCTCCAGACATTGACCGTTAATTTTATCAAGCAGCATACCATAGCTCAAAATTCCGTCCGGCAACAGCTTGCTGCTGTTGTCAATCAGCTCGTAATAATCGTAACCATAGGCTTGCGCCAGGATTTTAGGCAACGACGGCATATCAGGATTTTCCAAACGCACAAGAGCATAAAGATATTCTGTAAGCTTCTCTCCTTGCGGCGGATTACCCATGATGTGCAGTCCTGTAGTCATCTGCATATTCTTCAAATCCGTCAGATACGTGTGCAGATGGCCTACATAATCGTCAAAATCGGCAGCATCCTCCTCACGCACCTCGTCCGTAAGATCGGCAGCAGCAGCCTTTTCTCTGATTTGTGCCATAGGTTCACTCAAATCTGCTTCCTTATCAGCCTTAAAATGCACGTATTCCTCCAAGGCCTTTTCCAGCTCTGCCAGCTCATCATATACACCGCTAATGCTAAGCGGCGCTGAAAGATAGCTGATAAGGCAGGCAGCACTGCGGCGCTTGGCCTGTATGCCCTCGCCGGTATCAACAACCCAGTAGGGATAAACATTCGGCAAATCACCGGTACAGATATCGGGATAGCATTCATCCCCCATCGCTACGCCCTTACCGGGCAGCCATTCCAAGCTGCCGTGAGTACCAATATGCATCATAGCATCTGCGCCCCAGATATCGCGCAGCCAATGATAAAAGCCTAAATAATGATGTGTCGGTGCGCAGTCGGGCGAATGGTAAATTTTATCCGGATCCTCACCAAAGCCACGCGGCGGCTGCATCGTAATAAAAATATTGCCGTTCAGCGTGCCGGGAACAAGCAGGAAATCATCATAAAAGAAAACCTCGCCCGGCGCTTCGCCCCAATCCTTGGCCAAGCGCTGCTGTACCTTTTCCGGAAGCGTCTTATAATAATCATGGTACGTACTGACGAGAAGCTTGGCATCGGCATTATCAATCTGCTTTTCGCTCATATAGTCCCTGTCATTAGTAGCACCGGCAATAAGCTCGTCAATAAACTCCTGCCTGTCTGCCGGAATATGGTCAACGACATAACCTGCATCCCGCAAATCTTGCAGCAGCAGGCGCACGCTTTCAATACTATCTATCGCCGAGCAACTGCCAATATTGGAATTGGTCGACGGATGGTTGTGAAAAACAATGGCGATTTTCTTTTCGGCATTCGGCTTAATACGCAGCAGCGCCAGCTTTTTCGCCTTCCGCACCAGCATATTCATGCGCTCTGCAATATCCTGCGTAACCTGCTTGCCCTCAGCATCACGCTCCATCGTCGTCACAGGGCAGCTATGGATAATGCCGTCAAACTCCGGCAGGCTCACACTGTACGCCACCTCTACGGCACTCATGCCGTCAAAGTTTTCATACCATTCCTGATATGAACGATACAATGTATAGGCCTGCAGCACTGTTATATTAAGCTTTGTCAAATCATCCAACGCGCAGGCGCGGATGCTGAACAGTGAAAATTTTATAGTGTTGATGAAAACATCCGCATAGCATTTACCATCTACGCAAACGTACTTGCTCAAGGCTTCTTTAAAGCCGCCGCAGCCGCTTGCGGCGTCAGGCGAGCTTGTGGAGAAGAAGCATAAGGCGTTGCACCCCAGCGCTTCAATCTCCCTTACTATCGCATCGGCAAAAACAGTGTTGCCCCACAGCCAGTCACTGCGGAAGAAAACAACAGCCAGAGTAGGTCTGTCCGCCTTGCAAAAATCACGGCGATATTCCTCCACATCATGATAAATTTTGGCTGCTTGCGGATGATAAATACCATCCCACGGCAAAAGCTCGGGAGCAGGCACATTACATCCTGCCTGCAAAAACTGCTGCGCCAGCCACAGCCACAAATTTGTCCAGTTCTGCAAACCTCCGAATTTATAATAATCATTTATCCGCTTCAGCTCCTCCTCAGACAGACCGCCGTGCAGTATATCCTCCGGATTACCGGTCATAAGATAAACGTGCTTCTTTTTATCTGCAAGCAGAAAAGAAGATGACTCCGACAAAAACTTAGTGCTGAGTCCCGTGCCCATCCAAGGGAAAATTACAACCTCCGCCTGCTGCAGCTGCTGTTCAATATCCTTAGTCCACTCCGCATCGCTTGTTACAAAAAGCACCTGACCGATGATTTTATTTTGTGTCTGCTTCTGCGCCAGCTTCAGTGCATCCTGCAGATAGGCTGCAGTTTGCTCCATATTGGTGAGAAATAAAATTTGCTGCATGCTTTCACCTCCAAAATTTATCACTGCTTTTTATATTTCATAAAAACGAGGACGAAGGCACATCGTCCTCTAAACACATAAAAGCTTATGCTATATAGTATTCATATAGTCAAGCATGACCGATTTATTTACTAATATCCTTTAAGAAACCTTTCTTCATCATCCGGAAAGATATCTCCATAAACGAGATTGGCAAGCTTTTTTATTGCCCAAACGCAGTTCTGATTAGAATACTGCTGTACACAACACCAACAGCTGTAACAGCTTCTTCCACATGCTTCAAAATCATTTCTCTGTAACAGGAAAAAGCAGGACAGAATGAATCCGTCCTGCTTGCAAAAGCTTACTAATCTTATCTTCTCACATATCTCTGCTTGGAGCTTTTAGGCTTGTCCGGCAGAGTCAAAGAGATTTTTCCGACGTCAATCAATGGCTGTACAATTTTTGACATAGAATAATAGCGGGAAAAGCCCAGAAATTCAATAATCTCCTGTCTTGAACGCGGCACTGTGCAAAACTCTATCAAGCGTTCTTCTATGCTATATGCCTGCTGTCCATTGTATTGCTCCTGCGCCTCCTGCACACTGCTGACAGCTGCATAAGGTGCATCATAAACCTGAGCAATTTTACTCTTGAAGGTAACTACAAATTCACCATGGCGGATACAAAAAACCGGCGGTGGCAGCTGCGCCTTCTGCAGCTCGTGATAAATAGTCGGAATGCCGCTGTAACGGTTTTCCGTAACCTGCATCAGCTCCAAAATATTTGCTAAAGCACTGTTACGTGTATCCGGACGCACCTTGCCTAATGACTCAATCGTCAGCTTGCCATATAAGCCACCGCTGGAAATAATCTCTAACCGATTGCGGTAGATTTCCAGACGCACAGGCACGTTTTCCGAATGAATACTGTAATCGCGATGTACCAATGCATTAAGTATAGCCTCACGCACTGCCTTCAGCGGATATTCATCCCTGTCCGCACGCTTGCCTTTATCATCTATAATCGTACTATGGCGGCTGTTACGGTTTACGAAATCAACAGCTTCATCAACCATTTCATCTATCGTGCCGGTAATACGCTCATTATCAATAAAGCGCTCGCCCTGTAATCCCGGCTCGCCCATTGCATTGCCGGGTAACGCAACAGCCGTAATGCAAAGCTGTGGAAATGCTCCCTGCGGATATTTAGAAAAACACAGCTCGCCTGCCAGCGTAGGCTGTCCGTTTACCGTAACACCCATCAGCTCTAAAATTTCTTCATCACTTACATGCTTAGCCAAATTGTTGCGGTCTTTTTTTACTGCCTGCAGAAAGCAAGCCAGCCTTTCTTCATCAAAAAAGCTTCTGCGCGCACCGGAAGCTTCCCGAATATCATCGCGGATACGCTTGCGGAAGGCATCATAGCTGTAAATTTCATATTCACTCATCGGTTCATCAGCATCACCAACCCGAATGTAAGCGCCTCTCAAGCGTCCTGCACCACGGTAAAAGCATGGTCTTTCCGCAACATCAAGCCCCGGAATCTCTGCTGAAACTATCACCTTATCATCTATTTCACAAACAGTGAATAATGCTCGCACACAAGGAGACATCTGATTGCACTGCTCCGTAACCTTCTTCTGTAAATCCTGCGCATCATAAACACCAACAACATTAAAATTTTTGCTCTCATCAATGCCAAAAACAATAATGCCGCCTTCATCCTGGTTGGCAAATCCGGATAATGTATCATACAAACGCGTAGGACAACCCTTATTGGCAGCCTTCAGCTCAACAGTTTGCATCTCACATTGCAAATGCTGTATTTCAGCAACCAAATTGCGCAAAGCTTCAGTTTGCATAGTACGCCCTCCTTTTAATTACTATTCTTCTTATAGTTTAGCAACTTTTTGTCAACCAGTCAATTGTTTTGCCAACTATTTTGTCAACTATTACAAAAAAGTCGGCAAGCAGCATTTCACCACTCGCCGACGTTTCCCATAATTTTATTGCTTATAAACAGCGTCTGCCAAATCCTCCACCGCATTGACAATATACTGCGACACGCACAGCACATGCTTCGCCGGCACTGTATAGACCTTTCTGTTTTTAACGGCATCCGTTGTCTGGTAACCCGGATTATTCAGCAGCTCCTCCTCCATCTGCTTCGGATCATGCTGACCGTCAAAATTCCAGCCTGCGAGTAAAAACACCTCCGGATTGAGCTGAACCACGGCCTCCTGATTGACGATACCAGGCTTATCATAATGCAGCTCCTCCAAGGCATTACGCACCTGTGCATATTGGCACACATCGTTAAACGAAGCCTCCGGACTGTAATAGGCACCGTTGCTGCGCATAAAAACAATGCGCTTCTGTTTTTCCTTAGGAATTTTGCCTATTTTATCCTGCACATTCTTCAGATGCTCGTCCATCGCGGTAACCATCATTTCGCCGCGTTCCTTTTCGCCAACGGCCTCGCCCAAAAAGCGTATGCACTCACGTACATCTTCAAAGCTTTTGGGAGTTTTATAAACATAAACCTGCAGGTTCATATCGCGCAGTGACTGAATTACCTCCGGCTTAACAAAATCCGGTATCAATATCAAATCAGGGTGCAGCGCCATAATTGCCTCCGAGCTTTGGCCATCTACTCTGCTGCCCACACTCTGCGCCCGCTCTACAATGTTAGATATCCCCGGGTCGTCCACCAGACGTGAGAAGGCAGCAATGCGACTGCTTGGTACAAGGTCAATGAGGATTTCATCCGTGCTTATAGACATAGATATAATGCGCTGGGGTTTTTCTTTAAAATATAGCTTATGCCCCTGCGAATCCGTAACAGTATAGGCTGCAGTACTGTTCGATTTTTGCGCACTATCACTGCTGCAGCCTGCAACTATTAATAGTATACTCAAATACAGCAGCAGTGCTGTTATTATCTTTTGATATTTTTGTTTCGGCATATTTTCTTCATCCTTTATTTTTCTTCAGTATAGCTATTATAGCACGAACATCAGCTTTCGACATAAGCAAGTTATAGCAGTTTGGCATATGAAAAAGGCAGAACAGATTTTGCTCTGCTCCGCCTTTCTCAAAGGAGTTAAGTGTATATGAATAAGGTTAGGGGCTGATTAGAAGGAGTATTCTAAACCAACTTGGAGAGAACGACCAGGCATTGCATAATAATCATACGGATTGTTAGCATCTCCACCCCAAGGAATATTAGATTGCTCTGCATAGAATTTATCAAAGAGGTTGTTTATCTTGCCGAAAATCTTAATGTTTTTCGTAGCTTGATAATTAGCAGCCAAGTCAAAAATCCAATAGCTGTTAGATGGGAACATCTTTGCCACAGAACCTTCACCTTGACCTCTATCGATAGAAGCTCTTGCATTCAAGTTAGCATTAAGCTTATCACTATCATAGGAAACACCTAAATTAATAGCATGCTTCGGGAAATAGCCATTGTTATTATCTCCGTAACCTGGGGAAGTGAAGTGCAGGAAAGTATATGCACTATATACAGACCAGTTTTTATCAAAGTTTTTGCTGATTTGGAAATCAAAGCCTTTTGCATCCTCAGTCAAAGCGTTTTCATAATAACCGGTGTAATCAGTAACAGGATGATATTTAATTCTATTATCAGTATTGCGTTTAAAAGCATGGGCTGTAATTTGTGTTGTATTATCCAGCTTATGGTTTATACCTATTTCAAGGTTCTTACCAGTTTCAGGTTTGATATTGGGATTGCCAAGACTATAAGTATAGTTAGAAACAGTCGGAGCTACAAAGAATTTACTCCAAGCAACGTACATGTTTGTATCATCGTCAAATTTATAGCCTAAAGTAGCACGCGGTGTTGTTTTGCTGCCAGCCCAGCTATGCTTATCATAACGTGCGCCATATGTTAATTTCCATTTGTCAGTCATGGACCATTCATCCTGCGCATAAATAGCCTTATTGTAAATCTTGGAGTAGGATGTCTCACTCTTCACAACATCGTCATCTTTTGTGTAGTCAACACCAACTGTTACAAGATGCTTATCGTCAAAGTTTTTCGTCATGTAATCAGAAATACTTAAAGTCTTGTATCTATTACGTTGAGCAGAACCATTTTTGCTGCCAATGGAAAGACGTTTGTAATCGCTGTTACGGATAGACAAAGTATTTGTTAAGGTATCATCAATTTTCTGATTATACTGCATAGTATATGCTTTTTCTTCTACATTACCACGTTGAGTGCGACCATTCCAAGCTACATATTGAGCAGTGTTTTCATAAAGAAAATCAAATTTGTTATAGTCATAGCCAAAGCTGATGCTGGAACCTTCACCAAGTTCCTTGGTAACTTTCAAATTTACAGAGTTACCATCTTTATCTTGTAACCATTTGTTACCATCACCATCTTTAATATCTCCCTGTTTATATTTGCTTGCATCTAAGCTATAGCTCCAGGATTTGTCTTTTCCTTGGTTATGCAATGCATAATTTTGTGTATTAAAATTACCGGCAGATACAGTCAATTTGCTTTGATTACCATCAACTTTTTTGGTGATAATATTAATAACGCCACCTTTAGCATCAGCACCATACAAAGCTGAAGCAGAACCCTTCAATACTTCGATGCGTTCAACATTATCTAGATTTAAGTAAGAAGCCTGGAATGCCTGACCTGCGTGGTTGGCACGTACACCGTCAATCAAAACAACAGTGTTATCAGCACCATTCATACGGAAGGCACTAGCACTATAACCGGCTAAGCCATAGCTTAAAAATTGTACGCCCGGTACATTTCTAACTGCTTCTTCTAAACTAGTGTAATGGTTATTTTCAATTTCCTTGGCAGTAATAACATTAATATTAGCATTAGCATCAACAATTTTTACAGGAGTTCTTGTTGCCGTAACAACCATTTTGTCCAAGAAAAATTCAGGAGCATCTTCAGCAGCTAATACTGTACCCCCCCCAAGCACACTTGTACTCATGAGCATTGACATCAAAATAGCATTACCTAATAACTTCGTTTTTTTCATTTACTCATACATCCTTTCAAAAAACATCTAGTTTTACAACAGCTAGTCTTTCATAGTCCTGTTATATTACCAAACCTTTATTATTCTAATCTATATAGTAATCATATAGTCAAGGTTTTTTCTTGTATATAAGAACCTTTTCTCTTCTTTTTATCTTCACTATCTGCTTAATAAATGTTATAATGAACATATTCAATATATAATATATTTCATTTTTCAAGAACCAGGGTGATTCATCATGCACGAAAATGAAAAACTTTACTATACGGCCGGCGAGCTGGCAGACCTTTTTGAGCTACCTAAGCAGACCTTGCTCTACTACGATAAAATGGGAATTCTGTCGCCGGAATTCATTTCTGAAAACAACTACCGCCATTACTCTCTCAAACAGTATTTGATTTTAGAGGTCATTTTGAACATGCGCAAGCTGGGAATACCTATATCTAAAATCAAGGAATATCTGGAAGAACGCAGCATTGACAGCCTGCAGGCTCTCTTACAAGCTAAAGACCGTGAATGTGAAGAAATTATTGCACATAACGAAAAAATACGCAAAAATATTCACGTTGTTTTTCAGCAGCTGGATAAAATCCGTGAAAGCCAGCTTGACCAGATAACTGTTACCTTCAGGCGTGCTAAACTATTTCTGCTCAGCCCGGTACCGCCCAAATGCAGCGGTAATGAAAGCATCAAAATTCTCGCCAGACATAACTTGAATGTTTTTTCCAAAGAGCATTTCAAGGAAAAGGCTGTCGGCTGGCTGGCAGACAAAGATTCCTTTCTGGCAGGCGAATACAGCCGTCCGCTGGCCTACTTTTCCAGCGTAAACCCCGATTACCACGGCAAAATGGAATGCTATACCCGCCCAGCCGGACTCTATATGACTCAGCGCTTTCAAGGTACCTTCCGCGATAATGTAGAGGAGCTGGCTGAACTGTTCAACGAATATATGCAACGCAATAAGCTACACGCTGTCGATAATCTTTATATTATGCCCTTGAAAAACCATTGGATGACACCGGAGCCAGAAGAATATATCTACCAGATTTCCCTACGGGTTGAGCCTGATGAAAATTAAAATCTGCACCATTCAGCATCATTTTTGATACTGAGCGGCGCAGATTTTTTAGCTTCTTATTTTACCTGCAGATGCTGCCCCACCGGTACAGCGAAGGCTTCGCCGTAGGCAGCATGAGCGATTTCCTGTACGCCGAAGACAACATCCTGCGAGCAGTTGTAAATATAACCCTCATTAGGATAAAACAGCTGCTTATTTTTAATGGCGCGCATAGTCTGCAGTGACGGATCCTCTAAAAATGCCTGATTATATTTTTTGATATCAAAATTGCCATGGTCGTTATACACCGGCATTATCAGCAAATCCGGATCAATCTTTACCAGCATTTCCTTAGTAACCTGCTGGCCGTTTTTGATTCCTGCAGCTGAAACGCCGTTGATAACGCCTGCTTCCTTGCACATATCGTCAAAGATACACCCCTTGCCGCCGTAGGAGCTCATCAGTGAAACAAGTACAATTTTCTTCTTCTGCTGCGGCTTAAGCGCCGCTACCTGCTGCTTAACCTGCGCCAGTCTGCTGTCCATCAGCTTCACCAGCTCTTCACCCTTACTGTCAGCGTGCATGGCCTTGGCAATGGTGCGCACGTTCTGCCTGATATCATCAATAGTCGCCGGCCCTTTCAGTACGATAACATTCATGCCCAAATTACGCAAATTTTCGACACGGTTCATGTCGCTCCAATCGTAGGCAAAGACTACGTCCGGCTTCAGCGCCAGCACCTCTTCTGCCGAAGGGTTTTTGATTTTGTGCTGAATTTTTTTAGCCTGCTCTACAAGGTTGGAGCTTACCGGATCATCGGCCAGATAATTGACGGCAACCAATTTATCTTCCATGCCCAAGCCCATGACTATACCATCGCTGCTGAATGCCAGCGTCAACACCTTTTGCGGTGCCTGCTTAAACGTAGTCACTGTTCCATGCTCATCAGTTACAGTGTAGCTGCCGCCTGCAGCAGCGTCTTTTCCGCCGCTGCCTTGTCCGCAGCCTGTGACTAAAAGCAGCAGCAACAGCAGTAAACAAAAAATTTTTTTCATGCTTCATGCCTCTATTCTCATCGTTTTATTTCAGCGGTATTGACTTATATGCGGCAATACCGACAATACTGTAATTTATATTATAAAGTATATAGCGCTATGATAGTCAAGAGTAAAGAAAAGCAAAAGAGAAAATAAACACTTGTTTTTATTTCATTTGTATGTTATAATTATTTCAGTTGCATGGGTAGCCGCATTTCCTGCGGAGGTCATGCCTGGTTGTGAGAACCAGTGGCGTTTGTCGAGCTTTCGGCAAACGCCTTTTTTTATACCTCTACCTATTGCATATTAATCTGTCTTTGCTATCTTATATATTTTTCATCACTTGTGTGCTATAATCAAAGGAGGAAAGTATGAGTTCTAACCAATACCCTGAAAGCCTCATCTGTAATCGCGAAAGGCTTATTGAAGAAGCAAAACAACTTAACTTATTCAGCGATGCAATGGCCAAAATGGTTTTTACTGACTCAGGTGCCTGCGAACATGTTTTACGTATCCTTTCCGGCATCGATTCACTGGTCATTAAGGAAAATCGTACTCAAATGGTCATCAACAAATTTGCATCCAAGGATATTATTATGGATGTCCTTGTAGAAGATGCAAACAATAAGCTCTACGAAATGGAAATTCAAAAAAGTGATGGTAAAATTGATCATGCCAGACGCATGCTGTACTATTCTTCCAGTATCATTGGCAGTTATTTGCCAAAGGGCAAGGATAAAAAATATACCAGCGTTCCTGATTTATATATGTTTTATATCACAGAGCCCGATATTTGGCGTTTAGGCTGTACCTGTTACTGTGTAAACAAACGCCTTAACAATTTACCAATGACGTACAATGATGGGTTGCATATGTATTATGTTAACGCAGAAGTTAATGATGGCTCTTCAATTGCCAAATTAATGCAGTATTTTAAAACAGCAGAAGCAAATGACTTGAGTCAAGGAAAATTATCTAAACATGTCAATTACCTTAAGGCTACAAAGGAGGGAAAAGCCGCTATGTGTGAATTTACTGAAAAAATTTATAGTGAAGGTAAAGCCGAAGGAGAAGTTAGTGCCAACTACGCTACAGCAAAACGCATGCTTCTAAAAGGCAATAATTCGCTTAAGGATATTGCGGAATTTACAAACCTGCCTATGAGCAAGATTTTGGAACTGCAAGCAGAGCTTAATAATGCTTAAACATTAAATATGCTTTTACCTTCACTGCCGTGCGCTAAAGCGCACGGCTTTTTTGTTTGCACATTCCTCGTCCATACGTCAAAAAGGCGGCGCAATGCGCCGCCTTAAGGGTTAGACTGTTATTTAATGGGGTATTATTTCGCCGCAAGTATTATCTATTTTATATAGTGGACATCATAGGCTATAGACTGTACACGCTTAGCATCTGCATCGTAATCAAAAAGCAGTACTGCAGGCTCACCGCTGTAGGCCAGCTTCAGCTCGCCCTGGTCAATAACCACACTCTGCCCTACATTCATATCCATCCACTGCGTAAAGCCTGTCTGATTGCAGACAATCACCGTCATATCAGTAACCTTAGAAGCATGCAGCCAGGCTGGCAACGGATTACCGCACACCTGCGTCGGCGGCCAGGCAGCCATGTCGACAATTATTTCTGCACCCTGCGCCTTCGTTCCTTCGTAAAATTCAGGGAACCACAAATCGGCGCACACCAGCACGCCTGTATGCAGACCGTTGCAGGGAAGCACGGTGAGCGCATCGCCTTTATCAGCCCAAGCCTCTGCACCCACTTTACCGCCAAACAGCTTGCGGTGACGGCCTATCAGCTCGCCATCAGGTCCGAAAACCAGACAGCTGTTAAAGTTTTTATCACAGGCAGCATCATATTCACCACAACCCAAAAAGAGCGTAATGCCGTATTCACGACACAGTTTACGCAGCGGCTCCAGCTCAGGTGACGGCTGAGGCGCTACCACAGCATTTTTATTTATGTAATAAAAATAATATCCCTGTACCGCTGCCTCAGGTGTCAATACCCAGTCAGCGCCCTGCTCTGCCGCCACACGCACCGCCTGCTCCAAAAAACGCAGGTTGCGCTCCTGCGGACCGCAGCTAAGCACTAAATGGCATAAAGCAATTTTCATATACCGCCTCCGAAAATTCTAAACAATTACTTTTTTATTTTACTCTATATACTAAGAATATAGTCAACCAAAAGATACTGCTAAGTAGCTTAGTTACGTTAAAAAACATGCAGAAAATACTTGTTAATCATTAAAATCAGTATTAAACGCGTTATTTATTAACAAAAAAACGTCAGCAAACCGAAATGCTTTGTTAAGCACCCGTCGCTGACGTTTTTTACTTATTTATGTAGGCGGTTTATCGCTTCACGCTTCATGCTGCATTCCGCGCCATAGGCAGACTTGTCCTCAAAGCCATACCAACGTGCGAAGCAACCGCCGCCGCACAATTTAAAATCGTCGCATTGACGGCAAAAGTCCATAGACTCAGCAATCACCTGCTTAGTTTTTTCTACCAAATCCGGCTCTATACCGGTATAAACATTACCCAGATAAAAATCCGCATTGCCTACCAGCGAGGAACAGGCGTAAATATCACCTTTGGCATCTACAAAGGCTGCTTCACCGTTCATGGCATAGCAATGCCCGAAGGTCAGGCTGCAATCCTTGCACAAAAGCTGCGCACGCTCCTGCTGTGCAATCGCTATGCGCACTCCCGTAAGCCTTTCCAGCTCATCGCAGCGTGCAAAAACACGCTGCATAGCCTGCTGCATCGCTGCAGGCGCAGGCGGCTGCAGGTCGCGTCCGCGTCCCTGCCCGCGCAGGATATCAAAGCCGATTTTACGGATGTTACCCAAAAAATAGGCAAAATCTACGATGCCCTCTAGCGTATCTACATTTTCCGATGTCACTACACAGGTTACGCCGCAGGCAATATTATTGCGGCGCAAAACCTCAATACCCTTCAAAATCTCTCCGGTCGCACCGTAGCCATTCTTTTTCAGCCTCAGCTTATCATTGACAGCCGGTCTGCCGTCAAGACTTACGCCGATAGCAACCTTATTTTTATAGAGATACTTGGCAATCTTATCAGTAAGCAAAGAACCATTGGTCTGCAGCTGCAGTACGGCCGGCAGTTTTTCCTGATGCACATAATCTACTACGTCCTTCAGGCAGTCAAAGTTCAGCAGCGGCTCGCCGCCGCTGAACTGAATAACAAAGCGTTCACCGCCAGCTGCCGCCAGCTTCACAGCCGCCAAGGCAGTTGCCGGCGACATCGTAGTACGGTCATGCTCGGCAGCATAGCAATAACGGCAGGCAAAGTTACACTGGCCTGTCAGGCTCAATACTAACATTTTAATGCTCATCTGCTCTGTCCTCCAGCTCGCCCTCCATATCAAGGTAGATCTTTTGCAGCTCCTCCTTAGTTTCCGGCTTAGCCTGCCACAATCCGCGCTGCTCTGCCTCCAGCAGAATTTCCGTCATGCGCTGCAGCGCCCAGGGGTTAACATCGCGCAGCCATTCCTGTACAACCGGGTCAAAGGTATATTTTTCAGCATATTTTTCGTACATCCAGTCTTCCATAACAGCGCTCGTTGCATCCCATTGGAAGCTGTGCGCAATCATGTTGGCCATATCGGCAGCGCCCTTATAGCCATGCTGCATCATGCCCTTGATAAACTTAGGATTAATCGCCTCGCTGCGGAACAGGCGCTTTGCCTCCTCCTGTACGCTGTGCATCGTCACACGCGTCCTGTCAGTGCTATCGCCGCAGTAGGAACGCGGCGCACTGCCCTTAATCGACCGCACTGCTGCAATCATGCCACCATGATAAGCGTTGTAGTCATCACTGCTGAGCATATTGGTTTCGTGGTTATCCTCGTTTTTAATCGTGATATCCAAGCTGCCCATACGCTTGCGGAACTGCTGCGGCAGGAATTTGCCCTTGGTTTTGCCGCCGTAGGCATGACCGCCCCAGCGCACATAAACATCGGCAATATCATCAATAGTTTCCCAATTTTTGCTTTCCAAAAGCGCCGCAACGCCTGCACCATATGTTCCCTGTGCATCGCCGAAGACGCGGAAGGCCGCCTGACGCCATGCTGCATCATGGTCCAAGCCCTCCTGCTGCTCCAGCTCCTTGCTATCCTCCTGGATATGCTTACGCACAAAGTTCAAATCATCAGGCTCATCCTGCTCTGCTGCCAACAGTACAGCCTTATCCATCACCTGCATTACCGAAGGCATAGTATCACGGAAGAGGCCGCTGATACGCGCTGTAACGTCAATACGCGGACGCTTGAGCTCCATCAGAGGGATAACCTCCAGCCCGTTGATACGCAGGCTGCCGCTCTGGTACTTGGGCCGGATGCCCATCAGATAGAGAAATTCGGCAATGCACTGTCCGTGGCTGCGCATATTCGCGCCGGACCAAAAGACCATACCGATATTTTCCGGATAATGACCTTCCTCCGCAATGAAGCGCTCTACCACCTGGTCGCCCAGTGTCTGGCCGATTTCCCATGCCGCCGGGGTTGGCAGGCAGCGCGGGTCCACACCGTAGAAGTTGCGTCCTGTCGGCAGCAAATCAGCGCCGCCGCTGGAGGGAGCACCGCTCGGACCAGGCTCGATATATTCTCCCTCAAAGCCACGCAGCATATTGGTAATTTCCTGCTTCGTCAAAAGCAGATTGGGATAGAGTGTATCTACTATATAGTTGCAGACCACTTCCAGCTTTTCTCTGCTTTCCGCCGGTGCCTGCTGCACCCAGGGCAGCTGCAGAGCTTCGGCAACCGCTTCCTTCACAAAGTCACGCTGCTGCAGGCAACGAATCAGCTCGCGGCACTGATTGGCGATACGGTCAATCAGCATACCGTAGGTAATATTCAATGGTTCATATATCAGGCTGCTGTTTTCCAGCAGATAGTAATAATCAAAGCCATACAGCGCAGCAATTGCCTGCGTCAGGCTGGGGATATTGCCGTTATCAAGACGCAGCAGCAGCCACAGATAATCCTCCAGCTGCTGGTCCTCCGGCGGCTGTCCCATAATATGCAGGCCTGTGTGCACCTCCATATTCTTCAAATCCGTAATGTAATTATGCAGATTCATCACGTATTCGTCGAAGGGCTTTTCTTCATCGTAAGTAACCTCGTCCTGCAGGTTGGCCTCGGCAACCTTCGCCAGCACCAGCTCCTGCAAGCGCGGCAGATTATCCGGCTGCGTGCTGCTGAAGTGCACGTATTCGTCCATGAGCTTTTCCAGCTCCTCCAGCTCGTCGTACACTCCCGCCTGTGTCTGCGGCGCCGGCAGATGCTCAATAAGGCAGGCAGCGCCACGGCGTTTTGCCTGAATACCCTCGCCGGTAATAGTGATGTTATAGGGATAAATGTTCGGCAAATCTCCCAGCGCCAAATCCGGGTAGCAGCTGCAGTCAAGGCCGGCATTCTTACCCGGCAGCCATTCCAGGCTGCCATGCGTACCGATATGCGCAACAGCGTCTGCCTGCCACACATCGCGTACCCAACGGTAGAAGGCCAGATATTGATGCGTCGGTGCAACGTAAGGATCGTGGTAAATTTTCTCCGGGTCCTCGCCAAAACCACGCGGCGGCTGCACGGTTACGAAAACATTGCCGTTCATCGTTCCCGGTACCAAGATATCGCCGTCATATTCCATAACAGAACCCGGCGCTTCGCCCCAGTCCTTCACCATCTGCTCCTGCACCTTTTTGTCCATCAATGCAAAGAATTCTTTATATTCTGCTCCCGTCAGCTTATTGGCAGCATCAACCTGCTTTTCCGTCAGCATACTGCGGTCGTTGGTGGCATTGGCTGTCAGCTGTTTGATAAATTCCTTCGTATCCTCAGGAATCCAATCTACCTTATAGCCACGCTCGCGCATAGCAGCCAGCACACGGCGGATGCTTTCGATTGTATCTAAGCCAATAGCACTGCCAATATTTGAATTACGCGGCGGATAGTTATGGAAGATAATCGCGATTTTTTTCTCGCTGTTGGCCTTGTGGCGCAGCATCGCCCACTTCTTCGCCTTGGAGGCCATGCGCTTTACACGCTCCATATTAGGCAGATAACGCACATCGCCGTTTTCCAATATCTTTTTATGCGCTATAGGCACGCCGTGAATAATACCATCAAATTCCGGCAAGGAAACGCTGATGGAAACCTCCATGGCGTTCATGCCCTCAAAGCTGTCCTTCCATTCCTCAAAGGGCGCAATCGTAGTATAGGCAGCCAAAACTGGTACGTTAAGCTTTTTCAGATAATCAAGATTAATCGAACCGCCGGTAGTCATGGAAAATTTCATCACGTTCAGCAGCACGTCAATTGCCGGTACACCGTCCGCAGTGCAGAAGAAGCTGTTGAAAACCTGCGTCAGACTGGGCATGCCCATTTCCTCCACCGGCATACCGTTGCTGAAAACGCAGACAGCGTTGACGCCCTGTGCTTCCAGCTCTTCAACCATCGCAGTCTGGTAGGTCAAATCGCCCCACACCCATTCGTCGCGGTAAAAAAGAATGCCCGCTGTCGGACGGCCGCTGACGCAAAAATCACGCTGGTATTCCGCTAAATCGGTATATACCTTTTTCGCACGCGGGTGATAAATACCGCACCAGTGAATAGGATTCGGCTCATCGACTGTAATAGTCTCACCTTGCAACAGCTGCTGCAGATATAACCACAGATTGCTATAGTTGATTTCGCCGCCGAACATGCAATATTTTTTGATAACAGCAAGCTGCTCAGGTGTCAGTCCCTGCGCCAGCTCGCCTTCCTTGCTCCCGGCAGCATCAATATAAAAGGGCAGGCGCAGCTGCTTCAGCAGGCTGACGCAGCGCTGCAGAAACGGTGTATCCAGACCTGTGCCCATCCATTTCATAATCACCAGCTTGGAGCCGGCAAGCTCCTTGTGCCATTTATCCTCCCAAACCGTCGCATCTGTAATCCAGCGACAGGCGCAGGCATTATCCAGCTTGCCTTCCTGCTGCAGCTTTTCCATAGTCTGCTGCATCATACCCATGCGGCGAATAACATTCGTCAAGAAAATAACCTTCATAATTTCTACCTCATCTTAAAAGAACTGTTTCTGCATTCTGCGCAGCAGATACAGGAAATACGGCGTACCTAAGAACGCTGTCATAATACCTACACGCACCTCTGCCGGTGGCATAATAATGCGTCCCAGCGAATCGCAGAATACCAGAAAGGCTGCACCGCCAAGTGCGCTCGCCGGTAAAAGCACGCGATGGTCAGGACCAATCAGCATACGCATCATATGCGGAATAACCAGGCCGACAAACCCGATATTACCGCTGACGCAAACGGAGGTAGCAGTAGTCATAGCTGCTACAAAAAGCAGACCCATGCGGAATGCGGTAACAGGCATACCAACAGCTTTAGCTTCCGTTTCGCCCAGCACCAGAATGTTCAGGTGACGTGCCAGCAGGCACATAATAACAATACCGCACAGCACCGGTTCCACTGCCAGATATACGTGCTCCCAGCGACGGTAATCAAGACCGCCGACCATCCAGAACAAGTATTGCTGCAGCTTCTGCTCATTCATAAAGGTGAGCAGGCCGGAGGTAATCGCACCCAAAAGCATACCCACGGCAACGCCTGCCAAAAGCAGCGTCATAACAGGTATTTTGCCGTTACGCATCGCCAAAAATACTGTTAAGCACACAGCGCAGATACTGCCGCAAAAGGCAAAGGCAGGCATAGCAAACATGCTGCCGGAGGCAGCACCCAAAGCAATAGAAAGCACAGCACCGGTAGCAGCACCGGAGGAGATACCGATAAGACCGGGATCAGCCAGCGGGTTACTGAAGATGCCCTGCATTACAGCGCCGGAAATACCCAGCGCCGCACCTACAAGCACACCTACAAGCATACGCGGCAGGCGGATATACCAGATAACAGCAAGCTGCTCTCTGCTGTAATCAGCCTCGGTAAAGCCGGGCAGATTCAGCTGAGAGCCGATAACTGCCAGCGCCTTGCCTACAGGCACATCTATCTGGCCGAAGGTCAGAGATACACAGGCAATAACAACTAAGAGAACTGCTAAAAGAATAATAGCCAAAGGACTCCGTTCACGTTTAATAATCATCTACAAACACACTTCCTCAAAAAATTTCCGGATATACAGCATGCGCGATGTTTTCAATAGCATCGACAATATGCTGGCTGGCAACATAGCGGTATTTGTCCGAAACAAACTTAATCTGCTTGTTGCGTACAGCCTTAACATCGCGATAAGCGGGGTCATTCATTACGGCATAAGCATAACCCTGCACATCCTGTTTATTATTATAATTCCAGGTCGGCAGCATAAAAATATCCGGATTTATGCGTACCACCTGTTCCTTGCTGATAGCAGGCATACCATGCTCACTCTTGTTTTCATCGGCAACAATAGCCGCGCCGTTGATTACATGCGCCATCGTCAGCATGCTGTCGAGCAAATCGCCCTTCCGCCCCATGGCAGAGGTAAAATTAAAGGCTACAGCAACGCGCCTTTCGCTTGACGGAATCTGACGCAAGCGTTTTTGCAGCTGCTGCAGGTGCGTGTCCATCTTCTGCACCATCAGCTCCCCCTGCTGCTTTTCGCCTACCACTGCAGCTATACCGCGGATTTTGTCGCACATCTCCTTGTAATTATGCGGACTGCGCGCTATATAAACCGGCACGCCCAACCCCTCCAGACTGCGTACCAAGTCGCTGGAGGTAGCCGTTGAAGCAACAACAAGGTCAGGCCGCAATGCATAAACAGCTTCGGTATTTTCCGGCACCTTGCGTCCTACAGTATAGGCCTGCTCCTTGGTAATAAAGCTGATTTCGCTGTCGCCTGCCCAACGGCTGTAGGCCATAATACGTTTTATGTCAACTAAATCGGTAAGGATTTCATCCGTACCATAGGTAAGCGAAACTATCCGCTGCGGCTTATGCTCAAAGTGCAACGTCCTTCCGGCATCGTCCGTAACGCTGTAGGCCACATCCGCCGCCGGCGAAGCAGGAACATCGGCAGCCTGCTGCTTACTGCAGCCTGCAGTAAATACCAAAAGCAACAGGCTTATAATCATCAATAGCTTTTTCATAGACCACCTACTCTACTTTATTCTTTTTCCTGCGGATAAAGCAATTCCACAGTCGCTCCAGCATGTAAGCACTGCCCTGCAGGCCTACCATCGGCTGCTTGGTAATAAACACCTCATCATTCGTAGGATAGCAGATATTGCAGGCATCAAAGCTGCACTGCTTTCTGCGATAAAGAACCGAGCTTTCGCTGCTGCTCGTCAGCAGCAGTACATTGTCACAGGTTTTAAAATATTCGCTGATGGCAGCATCGTCCACACCAACAGTATAAATCGCCTCTGCAGTGTCGCAGGCAGGCGCATCTTTGAGCGGTTGCTGGCAGATGACCGTCAAACTGCCGATATCGGTCCATTCGGTGCGTAGCGTCTGTGCGAGGCACAGCGCCTGCGTAGCAGGGGCGCTGACGAGCACATTATCAAACCACATGCTGCCCCAAAGCGCAATGGCTTCATTATTACGGCTCAGCAGATAATTATCCTGCGCCTGAGCTTCCGCCGTCACCTTATCCATAGCGGGAGCAGGCAGCTGCGCGTTTATCTGCTGCAGCCAGCGCAGCGTTCCCTGCACCCCGTAAGGCAGACCGGCAAAAACATACGGCGTGCCGTACTTTTTCTGCAGATATTCTGCCAGCGGCAAACCCAGCTCCGCATTCGTAACAATGTTCAGCGCAGCCTCCGGCAAGCGCTGCAGCTCCTCCAGCGTACATTCGCTGCCGGGAGTGCACAGCACCTCATAGCCTGCAAGCTGCAGTAAGCGTTTTAATTCCTGCGTATCGGCAGCACCCTGCAGATAAAATTCCGATTGTCCTAAAATATTGACAGCCAAGGGCTTTGCTGTCGCAGTCTGCGGCAACAGCTGCGCAAACAGCTTCTTGGCAGCCTTGGCGTAGCCTGCGGCAAAGCCGCCGACCATACCGCCGCTGTCCAGCGTAACTACCGGAAACGGCAGCTCCAGCTTGCGTGCCATGCCTGCCAGATCATCACCGATTAAGCTCAGCGAGCAGCTGCTTTCCAAAAGCATTATCGACGGCTTATGACCATCCTCCAACATGCGCCGCAGCTCCTGCGTTACATATTCCTCAGAGCCATAAATAACAGCGTTATTATCAGGCTGTGAGCCGTAAAAGCGCGTATACATATCAGGGCGCGCCTTTTCCAGATGGCGTAAAGCATAAAAATAACACCACAATGGTCCGTTAATCAAAACCTCACTCTTATCAATAGCAGCAAAAAAGGCACCTGCACCTGTCAGCGCACAGGTATCCACTCGCTCGCAAATATTGCCCCAGCCTTGCTTTTCAGACATAGCGCACGCCTCCCTTCAGCCTGCTGCACAGGCTCTGATAGATTCCCTGCATCATCTTGACCTCACCGGCAACGGCAACCTGCGGCAGCATCGGCAGGAAAATCTGGCGTGCCTCCTTATTCTGCAGTTCGTGCGTTGTCAGCACAATGTCTGCATCTGCTACCAGCTTTTCACCCTCAGCCGTAGTATATACAGGCACATCGCTGTTTTCCTGCACAACCTTCAGCATCGCTTCGCGCTCATCACCGTCATAGGAATCCAAGAGAATAATGCCTGTAAGATTCAAGCGCAAAAGCCTGATAGTCTGCAGGATATTCCCCGGATGAAAATATCTCAGAATACGGCCAATGCACAGCACTGTTTTCTTGCCTTCCGTTACCGGCAGAAAATGCTGCAGCTGCTCACTTAAGCGCTGCTGCTCCAGCTTCAGCACCTGCTGCGCCAGCTGCTCACGCCCCAGCATACGGCCGATGCTGATAATCCAGTCCTGCGTTTCCTGCCAGCCTACAGGATAAATGCCGGCCAGATAATGTGTGCCGTATTTTTCCTTCAGCTGCTCCGCAACCTTACGCAGGCCTATTTGCGTCTGTCCTCTGCCGCCAAGCACAATAGCATATTCAGCAGCTGCCACCTTTTCCAGCTCATCCATAGCCATGTAGCCGGGGAACTGACCGATGACCTCTACGCCGAACTCTTTAAGAATACGCGTAACCTCTTTCGCATAATGGCCCCACGGGCCACCGTTATCGCCTAAAAGCAGGACGCTGTCCTTTTGCTTGGCGCAAGGCTTCACAAAGCGTTCTAGCAGCTTCTGCGTAATTTCAAAATAGCCGTCATAATATTCCGCACCCAAAAAGCCGCAGCATTCCACAGTAAGGATAGGAACATTGTATTCCTCCTCCACCTCGCGTGCCACCGATTCCACATCGTCACCGATAACACCGGCCACGCAGGAATTGGCAATCATCAGGCATTTAGGTTTATATGTTTCAATAGCAAAGCGCAGGCATTTTTCCAAACGCGCCACACCGCCGAAAATTGCGTCCTTTTCCTGCAGCTGGCTGCTGAGCAGCGGCACGGAGCCCCACTGCTCGCGCTCATTTTCGGACAAAGTACGGTATTGCGAGTTGATATCCATCGTGCGTGCTACATGAGCGCAGGCACGCGGACTGTGAAAGACTACCACAGCGCCGTTCATATAGGCAACGGCGCGCCACACGCCAGGCATGCTGCAGCTGCAGCTTTTGCGTGCACTGTAAAAGCGTCTTGTTTTAATTGCCATATTCGGCCACCAGCTTTTCAAGCTCCTCAAAGCTCATCGGCGTAGGAATAGCCATGTTTTCATTATGCCAGATATCATGCGCCAGCTTACGGTAAACACCGGCCTGAGCGCTTTCCGGTGCATACTGCAGCACTGTCTGGCGATTGTTTTCCGCCTTATTGACAATAACGTCACGCGGAATGAAAGCAATCAGCTGAGTGTGCAGGCGTTTGGCGAATTCCTGCAGCAGCTGCTGCTCGTTCGGTGTATTACGGCCGTTGCCGATAATGCCGCCCAAACGCACACCGCCGCGCATAGCAAAGCGTTTAACGCCCTTGGCGATATTGTTGGCAGCATACAGGCTCATCAGCTCGCCGGAAGAAACAATATATATATCGGTTGCATAGCCCTCACGGATAGGCACAGCAAAGCCACCGCATACTACGTCACCTAAAACGTCATACATAATCAGGTCCTCGTCCGTCAGCACCTCCAGCGAACGCAGCTTTTCCAAAGCTACAATAATGCCACGGCCGGCGCAGCCTACGCCCGGCTCCGGACCGCCGGCCTCTACGCATTTAATGCCGTTATAGCCTGTATGAACAATATCCTCTGCCGCAACCTCATCATTGTCGCGCACCATGTCCAGCACAGTTTGGCTGCAGATGCGTCCCAGCAAAAGTCTGGTAGAATCGTTCTTCGGGTCGCAGCCAATTTGGCAGACCTTAAGACCTTCTTCACTGAATGCAGCCGACAGATTTGACGTTGTCGTAGATTTACCGATACCGCCCTTACCATAAATCGCAATTTTTTTCATTAGATATTGACCTCCATCCTATACTAAAAAACTCCTATTCAAATAGTAAGAAAATATGATATAATTTACTAGATAAAAAGAAGTGATATCACTCCTTTTAATATTAAACTATATACTAGTACTATAGTCAAGCTTATGAGGAATAATTATGATTAATAAAGACAAACGAAAGTACTTTACTGCCGGCGAATTGGCAGCAATTTTTAATATATCCAAGCAATCACTGCTCTACTACGACAAGGTCAAACTGCTGTCGCCGGATTTCGTCAGCGAAAACGGCTACCGCAATTATTCAATTCAGCAGTTTCTTGATTTGGAAATCATCGTCAACCTGCGTGCGCTGGATATCAGCATCGCCAACATCAAAAAATATTTGGAGAACCGCAGTAAAGAAAATTTTCTGCAGCTGCTGCAGGAAAAAACAGCCGAATGTCAGGCCATTATCCGCAGTAATCAGGAAATCTGCGACACAATAGAACGCATCAAGGACGATATGCATGTAAAGGAGCTTAACCCCTGCCGTCATCTTACTCTCAGCTGGCAAAATGACCGTCTCCTGCGCCTCACGCCGCTTGCGGAAAGCGATGACGGCAAAAGCCGCATCACTAAGTTTGCCCGCCACGGTCAAAGACGTGCACATCACAAGGGAGCATTACCCAATCATGCAGGCTGGGTTTTAGACCAGGACAGCTTTTTTAAGCAGCATGAATTTCAGCGCTCACAGGCTTATTTTTCCTGCGTCACCAGTGCCAGCAAGCACAGGCAGTCTATCAAAATGACGCTGCCAGCAGGTCTGTATCTGGAAATTATTTTTTCCGGCACCTTCTTTGAGAACGCTGAAAAACTTTCTAAGCGTATCGAACACTTTTTGCAGGCCAATGATTTGGAGCCTGTCGGCAGCATCTATATTCTGCCCCTGGAAAATCATTGGTTCTCCTGCGATTGCGAGCAGTATGTCAACAAAATCTTTCTGAAGGTTATAGACAAGAATATGCCCTCACTAACGTAAAAAAGCTGCCGCATCGACTGATGCGACAGCTCTTTTGGTTCCGCTTGCATATAGCAAAAAATAGTGATAAAATATTAATAGAAAAAAGTGCTGCCGATAGACGGTTAGCCGCATTTAATGGTTTCTTTATAAAAAATAACCGCTACTGGGCAAATGTTGGCGGTTATTTTTTACTATGTAAATTCCCTAATGCGAAACCAAGAGCAAAACAGCCAACGCCAAAGCTCATAATCCCTAAAAAGGTATCTATGGTCAACATGGGTAATCACCCCTCACGGTGAGATTTCCAGCAAAGCTGGATTTCTATAGCATCGGAGGGTCACAGTCCCTCCGTAGAGGGCTAACCGCCTACCGTTTTTGGCAGCACCACAAACATTATATCATATTTTATCAAATAACAAAACTGAATTTCGCTTTAATATCATTAAAAAAGCTGCCGCATCGACTGATGCGACAGCTCTTTTGTTGTACTTATTCGTGGTGGCAATGACCGCTGGTCTCACCGTTCATGATTTTACGGAAGGTTTCATGCGCTTCATCTGCGCTCTTGCCGTTTTCCAATGCTTTTTTCATATGCACCATTGCAGTGCGATATTTAGCATGTGCTTCATCCTGCGGAATGGACTTGATATCCATCGGGTTGAACTCCATTACTTTCTTGAAGATAGCATGGATTTCGTCGCTGGATTTGCCAGCCTTTTTAGCAGCCTCTACGTGCTTCATAGCACTTTCATAACGATGCTTGCCGTGCGGATCGGTCGGAATTTCAAATTTCGGATGCATATTATTCACCTCGCTTCCTTTGATTACAACCATAATATACACTATATTGCAGCTATAAGGTCAAGAGTATATTTTGTCTTTATAACCTGATATCACTTCTCTTTTGCAGTCTGCTGCAGACGGTGTGCGATAATTTTGTTAAACTGCTTCTGCCAAGCCGCAAGCATAGCAGCAAGCGTGCCTTCGTCGATTAACTCTGCTTCAACAGCATATTGCTCTGCCAAAACCTTTAACAGCTGTTGGCCTGCCATCTGCATCTCCTTATCACTGATAAGCTCCCACAAATACTGGTCTAAAAGATGCGCATACAGCGAAGTATATACCAGCATTATATCTTCTTTAGCCAGCTTTTCGGCTGCCAGCAGATATTCCGGCTTCACTACTACTGCGTCCTGCGCGCTGTAGGACTGCCACATATCCCCCGCCTTGATGTCAAAACGCTTGAGGCGGCGGAAAACATCGTGCTGCTTCGCCGGTGTCAGACCGGACTGCTTCGCCAATGCTTTTTTCACCGCGTTCTTCACTGTCTTGCCGATAAGCTCACCCAGCTTGGAATGCTTGCCCGCGCCCTCCATATACAGCTCGCTTTCACTGTTGGCAATGATAATCGTCTGGTCTGTACCTGAGCCGGTAGCGATACCATTAGAGTATTTACTGCCCTCCAGCAGCTCCTGAATGGCAGCAGTCTTGGCCTCAGTGCAGGTAACCAAAGCACGCGCCATTGTACCTTCCGGCATATCGCAGTCCAGCAGCAGCATAATATTAATTGTTCCGTACTTCGGCTTAGGCATAGGCTTATAGTAATCAGCAGGATCGCCTGCACGACCGCCGTTTGTTTCGATGCCGCCGGTTACGATTGCGGTTACAGTCAGCTCCTTAAAGCTCAGTGTTTCAACAACAGCGTTTTCCATGCTCGCTGCTGTACCCATACCACTCACCTTGTCAGGGTTCAGCGCCAGACGCTTAGAAACAAGCTGCATATGCTCAACATAGGTATCAGCCAGCATTTCACAGGGCATGCCTGCTCCCTGCTTGGCATCATAGTTATATACAGCAGTGTAATCTTCATGGTAGCCGCCATTATAAAGCGAGGTGCTTAATACCTTGCGTTCTCCCTGAAAATAGATGACGATGCTTTTATCATAAAAGTAAACCTTATCGCCTGTTGATAGGTTGCATAAATGCTCCGACATAATCAGCCTCCTTGAATGTGTATAACATAGAAGATAGTTTACAGTATATAGTAGTAGTAGTGTCAAGAATTTTTTCTAGCAAATTACTTTAGTACGCTAAAATTTCTCGTTTTGTGTAGAAAATGCCATTTTAAAAATCTCGTTTTATGTAGATTTTCGCTGTTAAAAAATCTCGTTTTATGTTAAAATAGACGTAGAAAAAATCTCGTTTTGTGTAGAAAATGTTGTTTAAAAAATCGCGTTTTATGTTATATAAGGAGCTGAAGCCATGCGCAGAAAAATTTATGATAAATTAACGGAATGGAAAAAAAATAACGGCGAGTCCGCACTACTCATCAAAGGCGCCCGCCGTGTCGGAAAAAGCTATATTGTGGAGCAATTTGCTAAGGCTGAATATAAATCTTATATCTTAATCGACTTCAACCAAGCATCTAACGAAGTAAAGGATTTATTCGAGCATTTCCTTACCGACCTAGATACCTTCTTCCTCTATTTATCAAGCATTTATAATGTCAAGCTATACCCTCGCCAAACATTAATTATTTTAGACGAAGTACAGCTCTTCCCCCGCGCACGTTCTGCTATCAAATACCTTGTTGCCGACGGACGTTATGATTATATTGAAACAGGCTCATTAATATCCATAAAGAAAAATGTCAAAGATATTCTCATTCCCTCAGAAGAAGATCATCTGGAAATGTACCCTCTTGACTTTGAAGAATTTCTCTGGGCCCTAGGCAACGAAACGTTAATGAATGTAATTCGCGACTGCTTTGAAAAAAAGCGTCCTCTCGGTCAGGCTCTGCATCGCAAAGCTATGAACTATCTGCGCCAATACATCATCGTCGGCGGCATGCCACAAGCTGTTGACACCTTCATCAAGACCAATAATTTCGACAAAGTCGATAAGGCTAAGCGCAGGATTCTGAATTTATATCGTGACGATATCCGCAAGCACGCTGACAATTATGCGTTAGACGTAGAAGCTATTTTCGAGGAAATTCCTTCACAGCTCAAAAATCAGCACCAGCATTTCAAGCTTTCATCTATTAAGCAAGGCGCCCGTTTCAATAAATACAAAGACGCCATCTTCTGGCTCTCTGATGCCATGATAGCTAATAACTGCTATAATTCTACCGAACCTAATATAGGTTTGCGTTTAAATCTTGATAAACGACTGCTGAAATGCTATATGGCCGATACCGGTCTGCTCATCAGCCATGCCTTTGATGAAAACAATCTGGTCAGTGAAGAAATTTATAAAAAGCTCTTGTTCGACAAATTGGAGGTAAACAGAGGCATGATTGTGGAAAACACTGTAGCACAAATGCTTGTTGCCAGTGGTCACAAGCTCTACTTTTACGCCAATGCTTCCCGTGATGATGCAGCTTCACGTATGGAAATTGATTTTCTCATTGCCAAAAGTAAAATCAGCAATAGGCATAACATCTCCCCTATCGAAGTAAAGTCCAGCAAAAATTATACCTTATCCTCTATCCGCAAATTCATCAATAAATATACTGAACAGCTACACACGCCTTACGTCCTGCATACCAGCGACCTAAAGGAAGAAGACGGCATTGTATATTTGCCTCTTTATATGACACCTTTACTTTAGTATGATAAAATTTCTCGTTTTGTGTTTAAAATGCCATTTAAAAAATCTCGTTTTATGTAGATTTTCGCTGTAAAAAATCGCGTTTTGTGTTAATGCGTGCTTAGGAAAATATCCTGTTATTTTTCTTTCTCTAAAGGACGTTAAATTTTCTAATTGGGAAATTGCTTTAGAGCTGTTAAAGGAAGTCATCAGAAATGAATGTGCCAGACATCCAGAGCTAGAAAAAAGCACTGAACTCACTAAGGCTGACACAAACCCTTATCAAAAAAACGTCAATGACACTGCCTCTGATGCCAATTATCTGTTCAGTCTCGGCGCTCTCAGCAGAATGCTCCATGCACATCACAAGCTTGCGCCTATTATTATTACGGCATTGCCTTCAGTGGCAAGAAAGTAGAAATCGCAACAAATTAAGCTTTAACACAAACAAAACAGCTCCGAAATGCACCACGCATCCCGGAGCTGTTTTGCTTTATGAAAGTTTATGAGTTTATTTGGAGTTTGCCGCAGCGCTGCCATGGCAGCACCGCAGCTAAGTATGAAAAAATGAGAGAGCTGAAATTAAGATTAGAACTCGAAGCGAAGACCTGCGTTCAGTTTCCACTTGCGTTCGAAGTTGCCGCCAAAGTCCTTAGCAATATCTGCATACAGATGAGCAGTCTTGCTGAAGTCATAGCTGCCACCAAGCTTCATTTCCATCCAAGTTTCTTCACCATTGAAGCTGGTGTGTTTTCTGTCGCCATCGTTTGCAAAGTAACTTGCGCTGATGTCGCCGTTAAACTCGTGTGCTGCGAACAGGCCTGCATATACGCGGCCTTTTTCGCTCTTCACGCCTGCTTCAAAGCCCAGTCTGCCAACAAAGCTGCTGTAGCTGTCCTGATTAATCTGCATGGTTGCTTTATCAGTATGCGCAGTGTAGTCCTTAGCACCTACCTGAGACCATGTCAGCTGTGCTTTCGGAGTGAAGTAGGATTCTTCGGTTCCGAAGGTCTTGCCGTATTCCATAGTCAGGCCGTAAGCATTGGCTTTGTAATCGCCATGGAGCTTCAGGCTGCGGATTTCGTTGTATACGTCATATTCGTTTTGAACGCGGCCAACCTTCGCTGCAACGCGGAAGAAGGCATCGTTTTCGAAGCTCTTCACGCCGTATACGCCCAGGCTGTACATCTGGTTGTCGCCCTTGCCGCCCAACAGATAGTTGGAATCGCCGTTGCGGTAATCAAACGCTACGCCAGTGTGCCAGCCGTTTGCTGCTGCCTTGTCGTAGCCAACCTGTACACCATAGTAGGTGTTGCTGTCCTTCAGGCCCTTAACATCGGAGCTGGTCTTGCCGCCCAGTGCTTTAGCAAACATACCGTCTTCATCTGCCAGGTCTGCACCAGTGTAAGTGTCCTGCATGTTGTCGCGCCAGGTGTGCAGGGAGGTGGTTGCTGCGCTTCTTACGCCCTTCATTACAAAGGTTTCGTAATCGCCTTCAATGATCTGAGACCAGTTTACACTGTCAAGGTCATATTTGCCCTTGCCGTTTTCATCCCAATGCATAGTACCAATGTTTTGAGCTTTGCTGGAAGATGTCAGGCCATCAGCAATTTGTACCTTGCCAGTCAGGTTGCCGCCGTTTGCTTCGTGGTCGTTATAGGTAACCTTTTGTGCCAGTGCCTTCAGGGTTGCTTCAACAGCGTTTTTGTCCTTCATGTTAATACCGCTGTTATCGGTGGACAGGATTACACCAGAGCCTTTTTCTGCCTTGTCGATAATAGTATCGCCGGACTTGTAGTCTGCAACATCAGCACCTGCATTTTCGTGACCATAGATGATGGTTTCCCAACCGCTATAATTAGCAATCTTGAGAGCCTTAGTTCTCTTGGTCATGTTCAGGTAGCCAGTTTCAGCCTCAGTTTTACCGCCATTGATGGTCAGGCCCTTTGCAGCAGCTGCCGGAGCCTTAGCCATTCTCATCAGGGACATACCTGAAGCTTCGTCCTCGTCATCAGTCAGGTTCCAGGTTGAACCGTTAGCAATGTTCATTACGATGCTACTGTCAGCATCAACATTATAAGCGCCGGTCAGAGTGGAGTTCTTATCGTTCAGGCTGATTTCAACATTGCCACCGTTGCTTGCAGTTACGTTACTTTCAATAGTGCCGGTTGCTTTACCGCTATCTACGGTAATGTTACCACCGTTGGCGTTGATATCACCCTTGATGTTCAGAGCGCTGTTGTTGGTGTTGATATCTACGTTAGCGCCTTCGCCTGCATTGATTGCAGCATCAGTACCATTGATAACAGTGCTGCCGTTCAAGGTTACGTTGCCGTTTACTGCGTCGATACCAACGTTGCCGCTGATTTCGGTGCTGCCCTTAACAGCAACATTTGCACCATCTGCCTTAATGCCGGTTTCACCCTTCAGCTCCAACTTAGCCTTAGTAGTATCAATGTTGATGTCATTGGTAGATGCTTCTACTGCTGCACCATTTTCAACATCAATCTTAGTCGGATCCTGAGTGAATACATATTTGCCGTCTTCCTTCAAGATACCGTCCTTCTTGTATTGATAATCAGTCTTAGCATCGCCAGTAATACCTTGCTTCTTTTCAGTAACTTCAGGCTTTTGGGTTTCTGGATAGGTGAAGCCAGGCTTCATGGAACCGTTCTCCAGGCTACCCTTACCAGTTTCAGCATTGAAAGCAATGTTGCCGGTCTGCATAGCCTTGCTGCTTGCAGTCAAACCGTCGGCAATCTTCACATAACCGGTCAGGTTCTTCTCACCTGTTACAAAGTTGCTGTAGGTCAGCTTGCCTGCCAGTGCGTTCAGCACGTTTGCTACGCTGTATTCGTTATCCATTGATACACCGGTGTTGTTGGTAATCATGGATACTACAGAGCCTTCTGCTGCACTCTTGATAATGGTGTCGCCTGCTGCGTAGTCGCTAGCAGCTTCGCCGTTACCGGTGTGAGCGTAGTAGATGTTAGTGTTGCCGCTGTAGTTATCGATAGTCATGGCATTAGTGCTGTTAGCAAAGATATTGCCTGCTTTGCTTGCACCGCCTGCCAATTTGGCTACGCTGCTTGCTGCGCCAGTGTTATCCCAGCTTGCGCCGTTTGCCAGATACAGGTTTACATTGCCGCTTACTGCACCGGTAAGCTTGGAGCTTTGCGTATTCAGGCCCAGGTTTACAGTACCATTGGAAGCAGTCACATCGCCTTGCAGGATTACAGTATTATCTGCTGCGCCGTTCAGGTCTGCATTCATATTCACGTTAACAGTGCCCTTATCAGCTGCAATTGCCTTGCCGTTGACAGTCATGTTCACGCCGCCGTTAACTGTAATAGTACCGTCATTTACGCGGATACCATAGTTCTTGCTGACAGTTTTGCCATCAATACCATAGCCATTTTCCTTAACTGCGGTAATAGCACCGTTAACAGTCAGTTTAGAGCCCTTTTCAGCATACAGGCCATAAGATGCACTATTTGTACCATAAACAGTGCCTTCAATATCTGCATTGATATTCAGGGTTGCGCCGCCAGTTGCTACGGCAAAGGCTGCATCTCTATAAGCCTTGGTTTCGTTAGCTGTAATCAGCAGCTTGCCTGCAGTGATATTGCTGGTAATATCTGGCTTGCTGTTGCCGTTGGCATAGATTGCTCTTTGGTTCGTCTTCAGCGTCAGCGTATTTTCACCGGCGTCTACAGTTACACCCTTAAAGGTTTTTTCGAAGGTTGTTACCCAATCCGCAGGAATTTCTGCTACGCCCAGGATGGCATCTTTATTGCCTACGGTAATAGTGCTGTCCTTCTTAAAGGTATATTTCTGGTCGCCGGTAGTAATACCTGCGTTGACATATTCAGTATCTCTTGCAGCAAAGCCCTGAATCTGAGTTGTAAACTCTGTCTGTACAGGTTTTTCCGGTTTCACATAGCTGCCTTGGCCAGTTTTGTTATCAAAAGTGATATCGCCGGAATTGTAGGTCTTGGTGAAGGAGGAGGCAGTCAAACCATCAGCAATGCTTACTTTACCTGCCAGATTTCTTTCGTTATTTACATAAGCATTGTAATACAGCTTGCCCGCCAAAGCATTCAGCACATTAGCTACACTGTCCTCGCTATCCATGCTGATGCCATTGTTGTCGGTAATCATGGATACTACATAGCCTTCTGCTGCACTCTTGATAATGGTGTCGCCTGCTGCGTAGTTTTCTGCTGCTTCACCATTGCCGGTATGAGCGTAGTAGATGTTAGTGTTGCCGCTGTAGTTATCGATAGTCATGGAATTAGTGCTGTTAGCAAAGATATTGCCTGCTTTGCTTGCACCGCCTGCCAATTTGGCTACGCTGCTTGCTGCGCCAGTGTTATCCCAGCTTGCGCCGTTTGCCAGATACAGGTTTACATTGCCGCTTACTGCACCGGTAAGCTTGGAGCTTTGCGTATTCAGGCCCAGGTTTACAGTACCATTGGAAGCAGTCACATCGCCTTGCAGGATTACAGTATTATCTGCTGCGCCGTTCAGGTCTGCATTCATATTCACGTTAACAGTGCCCTTATCAGCTGCAATTGCCTTGCCGTTGACAGTCATGTTCACGCCGCCGTTAACTGTAATAGTACCGTCATTTACGCGGATACCATAGTTCTTGCTGACAGTTTTGCCATCAATACCATAGCCATTTTCCTTAACTGCGGTAATAGCACCGTTAACAGTCAGTTTAGAGCCCTTTTCAGCATACAGGCCATAAGATGCACTATTTGTACCATAAACAGTGCCTTCAATATCTGCATTGATATTCAGGGTTGCGCCGCCAGTTGCTACGGCAAAGGCTGCATCTCTATAAGCCTTGGTTTCGTTAGCTGTAATCAGCAGCTTGCCTGCAGTGATATTGCTGGTAATATCTGGCTTGCTGTTGCCGTTGGCATAGATTGCTCTTTGGTTCGTCTTCAGCGTCAGCGTATTTTCACCGGCGTCTACAGTTACACCCTTAAAGGTTTTTTCGAAGGTTGTTACCCAATCCGCAGGAATTTCTGCTACGCCCAGGATGGCATCTTTATTGCCTACGGTAATAGTGCTGTCCTTCTTAAAGGTATATTTCTGGTCGCCGGTAGTAATACCTGCGTTGACATATTCAGTATCTCTTGCAGCAAATCCCTGGATTTGGGTTGTGAACTCAGTCTGTACAGGTGCTTCAGCTTTCACATAGCTGCCTTGGCCAGTTTTGTTATCAAAGGTAATGTCGCCAGAATTGTAGGTCTTAGTAAAGGAAGAAGCAGTCAGACCATCAGCAATGCTTACTGTACCTGCCAGATTTCTTTCGTTATTTACGTATGCATTGTAATACAGCTTTCCTGCCAGTGCATTCAGCACCTTTTCTACCTGCTCGCCATTAGCGGTGTCAATATTGGCGTTGTCAGTTACCAAGGTAATATTAGAGCCTGCTGCAGCACTCTTGATAATGGTGTCTCCGCCATAATAGTGCCAGCTTTCGCTGCCATCCAGCTTGCTGGCATCTTCTGTATAATGCGGATCATCTTCTTCAAGATCCTCCAGGTCTGTATTAGTATTATGCGCATAGAAAATAGTAGTATAACCGCTGTACTTGTCAAAAGTCAGCTTGTTATCATCATTCTGAACAATATAGCCGGTATGTGCTGCATCGCTGCCGCCGGTAAAGTTGGTTACATGGCTGCCTTGGAAGGGTGCTTTGTATTTATCATCAGCAAAGAACTTCAGTCTGCCATACATCTCGTTGTTCCATTCAGCACCATTTTGCAGCCACAGATTGTTTTCGCCGGTAAAATGCTTACTTTCGGTTCCGCCCTCATCGGCTTCAGTATCAATACCGGTAGTACCGTCTGTACGGTCAAAACCATTAATTATAACGCCATGCAAGGAGGATTTATCTGTATCAAGGGCCAGATTAATTCTGGTCATCGTACCATTAGTATCAATGCTGTTTACTGCTCCAACACTGGAAGCTACATTGCCCTCTATTACAACATCCTTGCCCAGACCGCCGGTTGCTTTGCCTGCTTCATCCAGCTTAACGTTCATATTAACGAAGGAATCCTCTGCACGGATTGCAGCATAGCCTGCATTCTTGGCACCATTTTTATCCAGAACAATCTTACCGCCGCCGTTAACAGTAAGTACTGCGCCGCCGATATTAGCAAACAGACCTTGTGCTGTACCGCTCAAATCAACATTGCCATTGACAGTGAGCGTACCGCCCTTATAGCTTTCGTTTTGCACACCTGTTGCACCACTTACATACAGATGCGATGCGCCATAATATGCATTCGCACCAACACCGGCATCAATTGCTGAAGTAACGTTGCCATTTACAACAACATCAGCATGATCAGCATAGGCACCCAGGGTATAGCCGCCGTCAACACCTGCGGTTTTGTCATGGGTTGCCTTCATGTTCAGGTTGCCGTTGATAGTTAAGGAGCCACGAGTACCATTGGAACTGCCGTAAACATGAATAGCATCAGCTCTGCCTTTGTTATTAGAAACATCAATATTCAGGTTTTCAGCATCGATGACAACCTTCTTGCCGCTCTCCTGTACAAGACCAAAGCTGTCGGTATTTGAACCAGTAACCTTCAGGCTCAGGTTCTTGTCAGCTTTAATAGTCAAATCGCTGCCGGCAGCAATTGCGCCGCTTTGATCTTCAGGATTGGTAATAGTAATAACTGAATCCTTGCTGAAGGTATAAGCGCCATTACTGCTGATATTGCCTTCATATTCGGTATCCTTGGTCTTATCACCAGTCAAAGTTGTAGTAAAGTCGGATTTTTCTACGATTTCTTTCTTAACATAGGTGCCCTTGCCTGCTTCGCTAAAAGTAATATCGCCGGTCTTCATTGCAGCACTGCTTGCAGTAAGACCATCAGCAATTTTCACATAACCCTTCAGGTTGGTTTCACCATTGGTAAAATTACTGTAGGTCAGCTTGCCTGCCAATGCATTCAGTACATTAGCAACACTATCAGCGTTATCCATAGAAACACCGTTGTTATCGGTAATCAGGGATACTACAGAATCTTTCTCTGCATGCTTGATAATGGTATCGCCTGCTGCGTAGTTTTCAGCAGCTTCACCGTTGCCAGTATGTGCATAATAGATATTAGTATTACCGCTGTAATTATCAATAGTCAGCTTGTTGCTGTCATTTTGGAAAATGCTGCCTGCAGCTGCTTCGCTGGCACCACCAGCAAGAATATGCAGCTTGCTGCCGCTAAATCTTTCTTTAACCGCACCAAAACTCTCATTCGTCCAAGCACCCTTTGCAAGGTACAAATTAATTTTTCCATCCTTTTCCTCGGAACCCTGAGTAGCTTCTGCACGGCCTGAATTTTCCCTGTATTCATTATAAGCCACACCGCGCCAGCTGGAATCCTCGGTAGCAAGTCCCAAATTAATTATAGATGTCCCGTCATTATTGGGAGCAGCGCCATAGGACTTGTCCAAAACACCCAAGTTACCTTCTACAACTACCTTGCGATTTCCGGCACCGATTGCATTGCCCTCTGCATCAGTTGCCACGTTCATAGACACTTCAGCAGCCTCTGCCTCCAAAGCATATTGGTCTGCCTTATCAGTTTTATCAATTTTTACAGAACCGCCGCCGATTACATTGATTTTACCGCCTTTATTGGCCTGAATACCTGTGCCGTTGACAGTAATATCCACGTCTCCTTTAACGGTTACAGTAGAATCATTGAAGCCGGCATAAATACCATTAGTGTGATAATGTCCCAAGATGCCGGTAGCATCAGTATCTGCTGTTGTGTTATTAACCTTAATTTTAAGGTTGCCATCAAATACAGTTTCGCTGTCAGTCATCGAATAAATGCCCATAACAGCCTTCTTGCCGATTACATCGATGGTTGTATCTCCCTTGACCTTCAACACGTTATTACCTCGGGAAAGATAAGTATCCATGGTGCCTATCTGAATGCCGGAGGTGATTCCGGCAGTTGCTTCACTGCCATCCATAGCAACTTTTAATTCAGAGGCTGTAATAGAAACATTTCCCTTATTTTGGACATCCAGTGTGCTTGCCAGAACAGAACCCTTACCCTTGCTTGCCAGCGAAAGCGTGCTGTCATTTTTGGTAAGAATGCTAATATTAGTATTCGAGGAATTGAGAGCCTCTCCCTCTGTCATAATTTTAGAATTTTTGCTAAAAGTATAGCTGCCATCTTCAGCTATAATGCCAGCATCAGCATATTCACTGTCGTTTGCCTTAACACCTGTCAGCACAGTAGTAAAATCTGTTTTCGTATTTTGGCTGCTGGCAACAGTGCTTCCCTGCCCAGTCTCTTCATTAAAATAAATACCTGCAGTTTTTAAAGCCTTGGATGAAGAAGTAAGGCCATCTGCAATCACAGCCATACCATCTAAAGCATTATCGCCTCTCTTGGCAGCATTATAATACAGCTTGCCTGCAAGAGCGTTCAGTGCTGCATTTACAGTTTCAGTATTATTGGTATCAACGTTATTGGTTATCAGCGTGATATTGCTGCCTTCCTTGGCAGTATTAACTATTGTATTGCCTGCAGTATAATCTGAGCTTTCCGTACCTGCGTTGCTATGCTCATAGAAAATAGTGGTATAGCCGCTATAATTCCCCAGGTTCAGCGCTGCACTGTCCTTCTGATATATATAGCCTGTGCTTGCTGCAGCTCCACCACCAACAAACTGCTTCAAACTGCTGCCATGATAATTATGATCACCCTTGCTGGCATTATTCCATTGTGCACCGTTCTGCAGCAGCATATATGCATCACCGCTGCCGTTTTCATTGAAAATAGTGCCTTGAAAATACGATTTATCGGTATTCATACCCAGTGTCAATACACCGTGGTCTTCCTGCAGGTTCTTAACCAGGATATTGCCTTCAATCTGCACATCACGGTTGCCTGCTGTTGCTGTAATCTCGCCGTCTTTTAGCTTAGAATTAATAGACAGCACACCGCCGCTCACTAAAGCAGCTCGTCCCCTAGCAGCCTTAATCGCACCGCCGCCAATATAAGCAGTAGGCGTGCTGTCAATGTCATAATAAGAAGTACCGCCGCTAATAGTAATTACATCACTGTCATTACCTACATACAAATCTACCATACCGGAAATACTTAAATCAGCAGTGCCGGTATTTTTCTTAACTTCGATAGCATTTTCCACCTGCGCCTGACTGGATTTAAATTTAATTGCATTCTCCCAGCCGTCTGCATTATTAATAGTCAGATTTGCAAGTCCTTTGCCATCATGGTAGGCACCCTCCTGGTTGGTACCAGCAACATAAATACCGCGCACCTTACCTGTTGACAAAAATTTGCCGCCAACAGAAATATCCATCCCCTTAACGTTGTTAATAGTAAGACTGGAAGATGTAACATGAATACCATTGGCACTGACAGCATTGATATTATGAACACTGCCCACCTTAACCTGGTCAACATTTTGGGCAATATCCAGACGATGTCCCTGCATATCAATAGTTACAGGATTATAACCCGCAACGTAAAGACCGCCGAAAATTGGTGTCCAATAGTTCAGGGTCTGTTCTGATGCCTTAGGCTTTAAGCTTATATCCTCATTAAAGGTATAAGTGTGCTTAGCAGCATCATAAACACCTTGCTCCTGCCAATACGTGCGCATTGATTCGCCGTAAAGGTTACTTTCATAAATAGCCTTGTCATGCTCGCTTGCCGCGAATGCATTGTTAGCACCTAAAATAGCCGCGGCAACGGCCAGTGCTAAGCAGGCTTTTCTTTTTTTGTGACTTAGCTTCAGCATATAGTCCTCCTTATCAAAACATTCGATTAGAGCAGAAGCACCCCCTGCTTCTGCTAACCCTTCTGTCCCAAGCACAGCTCCAGACAGTTTATATGAAAATCAGCGAAGCTGCTCTCCTTACAGCAGCAGTTGATTTCATAAGCAAAATTTTAATAGACAGAGCAAACTGCCCCAGACATAACATAATAGTTCTATTTCCTGCAATGATAAGCCTATGCTAATATTTAACAAAAAAAGAGACTAGGACACACTAAAGGGAACAGGATAAACTTCCAACTAAAATGCAGGAATATCCATATTTCTTAAGCTTGCCTAATCTCGTAGACCTATTACTTAATCTATACAATTAGTCAGTACCCTGGCTTAAGATCATTGCCGCTTCATCCCTTTGTAAGAGGTTTAAGTCAATGCTTAACAGATGAAGATGCTCCCTTTCACAGTTGCGGAACAGCGTCGAAATTACATCGGACTTCCCTGTAAAGAAGATATCAAAGATATCCTCTCCTAATTGCTGATAATATATCACCGTTTTAAAACAATATTTTCTTATTTTTGTAACAAAGAATTTTATCAATAAATACAATTCATGTTATTTACTTAACCATTTAATTAACTATTGGCATTAATTACCAATAAGATTTTATCATCTACCCACAAAGGTGTCAAGAGAAACTCTTATGTTTTTGTATGAACTTATTGTGAAGTATTGTACCATAAAGAGTATTGCTTCTCATTTGTGTTTAATTGAACTTCTGATTTAAAGCAAGAAAAAGCAAAGCAGCTATCTGCCTTACGGCAGATAGCTGCTTCACTTTTTTTGATGATTTTATACTTTTGCTGCGGCGCTGCGCAGACAGCGCTGCAGCTTGTTATAAATCAGGATATACTTACTTTATTACTTAGACATTAGAACTCGAAGCGCAGGCCGGCACTTGCCTTCCACTTGCGCTCGAAGTCACCGCCAAAGTCTTTGGCAAAGTCTGCATAGATATGGCAGTTGTCGCTCAGGTCATAGCTGCCGCCAATGCTCATTTCTATCCAGTTATCCGTGCCGTCGAAGCTGGTGTGCTTAATGCCGCCGTCCTTAGCAAAGTAGCTTGCGCTGATGTCGCCATTGAATTCATGGGCACCATACAGGCCAACGTATACACGGCCCTTTTCGCTCTTAGCGCCTGCTTCTACGCCGAAGCGTGCTACCAGGCTGCTGTATGCGTCCTGGCTGATGCTCATGCTGTCGTTCGGAGTATGCGCAGTGTAATCCTTAGCGCCTACCTGAGACCAGGTCAGCTGTGCTTTCGGTGTGAAGTAGCTTGCCTCAGTGCCGAAGGTCTTGCCATATTCCATGGTCAGACCATATGCGTTGGATTTGTAATCGCCATGCAGCTTCAGGCTGCGGATTTCGTTGTAAACGTCGTATTCGTTTTCAACGCGGCCGGCTTTTGCTGCTACACGCAGGTAGGACTGGTCTTCGAAATTCTTCACGCCGTATACGCCGAAGCTGTAGAGCTGGTTGTCGCCCTTGCCGCCCAGCAGATAGTTGGAATCACCGTTGCGGTAATCAAAGGCTGCGCCTGCATGCCAGCCGTTTGCCAGTACCTTGTCAAAGCCAACCTGTACACCACGGTAGGTGTTATCATCTCTAACGCCCTTAACATCGGAGCTGGTCTTGCCGCCCAGTGCCTTAGCAAAGATGCCGTCTTCATCTGCCAGGTCTGCACCGGTATAGGTATCCTGCATGTTGTCACGCCAGCTGTGCATGGAGGTGGTTGCTGCGCTTCTTACGCCCTTCATTACAAAGGTTTCATAGTTGCCATTATAAATTTCCCTCCAGTTAACGCTGCCCTCAACATACTGGCCCTTACCATTTTTATCCCAGCTCATATTGCCAAGATACTTGCTTGCACTGGAAGCTGTCAGGCCATCGGCAATCTGTACCATACCGGTCAGGTTGCTGCCATTTGCTTCATGGTCAGTGTAGCTAACCTTATGAGCCAATGCCTTCAGGGTTGCTTCAACCGCAGCTTTATCGTTCATGTTGATGCCGCTGTTGTCGGTGGACAGGATTACACCGGAATCCTTAGCTGCCTTGTTGATGATGGTATTGCCATTCTTGTAGTCCTCATCCTTGCTGCCTGCATTCTCATGAGCGTAGATGATGGTCTCCCAACCGCTGTAGCTTGCAATCTTGAGATCCTTAGTTCTCTTAGTCATATCCATGTAACCGGTTTGTGCTTTTGTTGCACCACCGTTTACGGTCAGACCCTTCGCTGCAGCTGCTGCCGGAGCTTTCGCCATTCTCAGCAGGGACATGCCTTCAGCTTCATCATCGTCATCAGTCAGCTCCCAAACGGCGCCGTTCTTGATGTTCATTACGATGCTGCTGCCTTCGTCAGCATTGTAGCTGCCGGTCAGCTTGGACTGAGCATCATTCAAGGAGATTTCAACGTTACCACCATTTGCTGCAGTTACATTGCCGTCGATGATGCCGGTTGCTTTGCCGCTGTCTACAGTAATGTTGCCGCCGTTGGCATTGATATCACCCTTAATGTTCAGAGCACTGTTGTTGGTGTTAATATCTACATTGCCATCTGCGCCTGCGTTGATGGCAGCGTCAGTGCCTTCGATATTAGTGCTGCCGTTCAGGGTTACGTTGCCGTTTTCAGCATTGATGCCTACATTACCACTGATGCTGGTGTTGCCCTTAACATTAACGTCTGCACCATTTGCATTGATACCGGTCTCGCCCTTCAGTTCCAGTTTAGCTTTGGTAGTATCGATGTTGATGTTCTTGTCAGTTGCATCTACTGCAGCGCCGCTTTCAACCTCAATCTTAGTCGGATCCTGAGTGAATACATAGGTGCCGTCTTCCTTCAGAATGCCATCTTTCTTATACTGGTAATCTGCCTTAGCATCGCCGGTAATACCTTGTTTGAGTTTGTTGCTTTCCGGAACTTGGGTTTCCGGATAGGTGAAGCCAGGCTTCATGGAACCATTCTCCAGACTGCCTTTACCGTCTTCAGTATTGAAGGCGATGTTACCGGTCTGCATTGCTGCTGAAGAAGCAGTCAGGCCATCAGCAATCTTCACATAGCCAGCAAGGTTCTTCTCGCCGTTGACAAAGTTGCTGTAGGTCAGCTTGCCTGCCAAAGTATTCAGTACGTTAGCAACGCTGTATTCGTTGTCCATGCTGATGCCGCTGTTGTCGGTAATCAGGGATACTACAGAGCCTTCTGCTGCACTTCTGATAACAGTGTCGCCTGCTGCGTAGTCGCTAGCTGCTTCACCGTTACCGGTATGTGCATAGTAGATGTTGGTGTTGCCGCTGTAGTTGTCAATGGTAATATTATTAGCATCGTTTTGGAAGATGTTGCCTGCGTGTACTGCATCGCTGCCGCCGACAAATTTAGCAACATGGCTGCCTTTAAAGCCTTTAACAGTTTCGCCCCACTTCTCGTTGTTCCAGGTTGCACCGTTCTGCAGGAACACGTTGATTGCACCGTAGAACTTCTTGTCGCTGCCATATGCCGAATTGCCTTCATCCTTGAAGCCATTGAATGCAACGCCAGTCCATACGGAATCTGCAGTTGCCAGGCCCAAGTTAACTTTGGTGTACAGCTCAGGCTCATTAGCATTTATAGCACCGGTAGATGCACCTACATTGCCCTTCAGTACCAGCTTGTTGTCTCTTGCACTGATTGCATCATAGTTTGCATCAAGGTTAACGTTCATGCTGGTGGTGCCGGATTCAGCAATCATTGCATAGTAGGTATGCTCGTTATTCTTGTTGATTTCGATATTGCCGCCGCCATTAATCGTCAGCTTAGCATGACCGCCGTTAGCGAACAGGCAGTTGCCGTCAATCTTAGCGTTTACATCACCGTTAATGGTAACCTTCGGTCCCATCTGCAGGCTGTAGTTGCTGCCGCTGTATACCAAAGAGCAGCCATAGTAACCCCAAGCGCCATTTTTAGAAGTCAGGCCCCATTCACTGTTTTCGTCGCCCATAGCGGTTACATTGCCGTTAAAGGTTACTTCAGAGTTACCTGCTGCATACAGGCCCAAGGTATAACCAATGCCCTTGATGTTCATCTCGGTATCGCCGTTGATGGTCAGCTTCATCGGGTTATCCTTGTTCTGCTGGCCCTGGCCGCCTACGTTGATGCCTTCAATTCGACCATTAGTGCTGTTGCCGTTAATCACCAGCTTGTCAGCAGTAATGGTTACACCGTCAGTGCTGTTAGCACCGATTGCATGAATGGTAGAGCTGCTGGTTACATTGGTGTTAAAGGTCAAGGTTTTGCCTTTGGCATCAATAGTAGTAGCCTGGTTCATGTCAGCACCATGTGCATTAGTTGTAGTGATGCTGCTGTTTTCAGTGAACTGATACAGGCCTTCACCCTTGATTACGCCAGCCTTATAGTATTCCTTGTCCGTAGCCTTCACACCAGTCAGAGTTGTAGTGAACTCATTCTTAATCTGATGGTCTGGTGCCGGAAGATCAGGTCTGATGCTGTCTTCATCCTTCAGGCTGCCTTTGCCGTCTTCCTTGGAGAATGCCATGTCACCGGTGTACATTGCTGCAGAAGAAGAAGTCAAGCCGTCAGCAATCTTCACATAACCGGTCAGGTTATTTTCGTTTTTAGTGAAGTTGCTGTAGGTCAGTTTGCCTGCCAGGCTGTTCAGTACGTTAACAATGCTGTCAGCAGAGTTCATGTTAACGCCGTTGTTGTCGGTAATCAGAGATACTACAGAATCCTTTTCCGCATGCTTGATAATGGTATCGCCAGCCTTATAGTCGCCTGCTGCTTCGCCGTTACCAGTATGTGCATAGTAGATATTGGTGTTGCCGCTGTAATTTTCGATGGTAATGTTCTTGGTATCGTTTTGGAAGATGTTGCCTGCATGTGCTGCATCGCTGCCGCCGGTAAACTTAGTTACACGGCTGCCGGTAAAGCCGCTCGGAACCTCTTTGCCGTTCTTCTCGTTAGTCCAGGTTGCACCATCAGTCAGCCACAGGTTGAAAGCGCCATAATCAGTGGAATCATCGCCAGAGGTAACTTCATACAGGCTACGACCGTTCCAGCTGCTGTCTTTGCCTTGCAATGCCAAATTAACGGTAGAAGAAGTGGTAGTTGTTTCATCCTCCCAATAATCATAGCTTTCTGCAGACTTGGTAAAGACATCGCCATCAATCTTGACAATACCTGTACCTGCCTTGCCGTCCTTCATATTAACGTTGATAACGCCATTATCTTCAGACTTCAGCGCAATGTAATTAGCTGCCTTGCTATCCTTTTGAATATCAAGGTTACCGTTCATAGTAACAGTGCCGCCGCTGCCGGCATAAATGCCATTGCTTTCTGTCTGAGCAGAGGTAGAAATAGTAGTGTCTGCATCAATGGTAATCTTGCCGCCGGTTGCATAAACACCCTGGCCATAGAAGCCTGTGGTATCAGTGCTGAGCTTCAGGCTCTTAGCCTTGATGGTAACGTCCTTAGTGCCACTTCTGAGACCGGTAGCTACTGCGCGTGCCACATTGCTGCCCTTCAGAACATGGTAAGCTACGTCCAGATTATAACCATCAGCATTGATTGTAATCGGGCCACCGCTAGATTCAATTGCGCCTAAATTGGAGCTGTAATCACCCTTAGTAACATCAATAGTTGTATCCTGAGTGAAGTTGTAAATGCCTTTTTCAGTTTCAATGCCAAATTTAACATATTTCTTATCAAGATTACCTGTAATAGGATCAACCATATGTGAAGAATCTTCCGGAGTATAGTCATAGAAGCCTTTACCTGCTTTATCGAAGCTGATATCACCGGTCTTCTGCGCTACCGAGGAAGCTGTCAGACCGTCGGCAATCTTCACATAGCCAACCAGATTTTTCTCACCGCTTGCGAAGTTGCTGTAGGTCAGCTTGCCTGCCAATGCATTCAGCACACTGCCTATACTGTTGTTATCAGTCATATCAACATTCTTGTTATCAGTAATCAGGCTTACACTTGAACCTGCTACTGCACTCTTGATAACAGTATCACCGGCCTTATAGTTTTCTGCTGCTTCGCCGTTACCGGTGTGTGCATAGTAGATATTGGTGTTACCGCTGTAGTTGTCGATAGTAAGCTTCTTTGCATCGTTTTGGAAAATATTACCTGCATGTGCTTTATCGCTGCCGCCAACAAACTTCGTTACATGGCTACCGGCAAAGGCAAGCGAATCTTCATCATTGATGATATTACCCCAGCTTGCATTATTCCAGGTTGCTCCGTTTTGCAAATACAGGTTGGCTTTGCCATCCGCAGAATCAAAACTGTTATAAATAACACCGTTCAAAACAGATTTATCGGTGCCCAAGCCCAAATTAACATCTGCTGTGCTCATACCAATAGAGCCCATCATGCCGGCAATTACACCAATGTTACCATTGATATTAACATCATTTGCGCCTGCTGCTCCATTAGCAACATTCATGTTAACAGTGCCACTATCCAAGGCTGCAATAGCATACAAACCATTGGTAGCCTGGTTCACTTTAATGCTGCCGCCATTAACATTAATTACACCATTTTCGCCTGTAGCCATTAAGCCATGAGCATTAACCGCCAAATCAACATTGCCGTTAATATTTACTTCCGTTGCTTTACCGCCCTTAACAAAAACAGCCGCTGAGCTATTGGACAGAGTACCATTATAAACCTTACCGTTTACAGCCCATTCATCTTCATTGCCGCTGTTCATAACTACATCATTATTAACGGTAAGTGTACTGCCATTCTCGCTGTACAAGCCATAAGCATTACCATTGTTAGCCTCAGCCTTAACATTAACCTTTGCGTTGATTACAGCATTCGGTTTTACACTCTTATTATCGGAGTTAATTTCGATAGCGCGTACACCGCCAAATTCTTGATTGTTAACTGCAGTTACGTTCAATTCTCCTGCATTGATGGTAAGAGCGCCATCAATATTATGCTTAATAGCATTGACTTTGCCTGATACACTGCCTTCAGTAGACAGATTCAGCTTATTGTCTTCGGCATTGATCAGCGTGGCTTTACTCAAGCTGATAGCACTTGCACCTTTAGCCATGGTAATGCTGGCATTCTTAGTGAATTTGTAGCTGCCATCTGTCTGGATAACTCCGGCCTTTGCATATTCAGCATCACTGCTCGCACTACCTGTCAAGGTAGTAGTAAATGCCATATCCGCTGCTTCAGGAGTACCATAGAAGCCTTTGCCTTCTTCATTAAAGGAGATATTTTCTGTTCTCAGCGCTGCCGAGGAAGCTGTCAGTCCTTCAGCAATCTTCACATAGCCAACCAGATTTTTCTCACCAGTTGCAAAGTTACTGTAGGTCAGCTTACCTGCCAATGCATTTAATACATTAGCAACGCTACTATCATTGCTCATGGTGATACCGGTATTATCGGTAATCAGGCTAACCTCAGAGCCTGCTGCAGCACTCTTGATAATGGTATCTCCAGCCTTATAGTTTTCTGCTGCTTCGCCATTACCTTCATGTGCGTAGTAAATATTGGTATTGCCGCTGTAATTTACAATAGTCAGGTTATTGCTATCATTTTGGAAAATATGACCTGCATGAGCCGCATCTTTGCCGCCATGCAGTGTTGCCAGCGTGCTGCCTGTCCATACAGGATTTTTATACGCTATGGTCGTAGTTGTTACATGCGACTGCTGTTCGTTGGTCCAGGCTGCACCGTTTTGCAGATACAGGTTGAACTGGCCAATGTCATGCGCAGTATTACCGCCGCTGCCATAGTCATCATTATACTGGTCATAAGCTGCAACGCCCTTCCAGAAGGAATCCTTATCAGTCAATGCAACATTGAGAATGCCTGCATCCTTCCAATCTATCAGCTCGCCGCCGCTGTATTCCACAACCTTCTTGCCATATTGGCCGGTTGCATACATATCACCGGTAATCTTGGTGGTCGTATCGCCTGCAGCGCCGTCCTTCATGTTGATGTCCAGCGTGCCTTTATCTACGCGGACTGCATAGAAATTATGTGATTTATCGCTGTCTTCGGCTGCAGTGATAGTGCCGCCGCCAACAGATACTTTGGTATTAGCGCCCACCAGCCTAATGCCGCTGCCGCGTACACCGGAAATATCTACCGGACCACTGACAGTTACAGCGGAGCTGTTACCGGTTACCAGAATACCGGAAGCACTCATTCCTGCGCCACGTTCTCTGATTCCCTTGACATTGCTGATTGTCAGCGGGCCATCAATATTAATTTCACTCTGTTGTCCTTGAATATTAATACCTGTTGCAGCATCACCCTTCGTAACAACATCAGAGATTTCTACCGCTCCGGAGATATCCAGATGTGCGTTGCCAAGAGCATAGATGCCATGAGAAGCTCTGGTATCCGTATTATTTGCTGTAATCGCAAGCTTTTTATCAGCAGACGGATTAACAACCTTGATATAAGAGTTAGCATCTACGTAAATGCCTGCTGCCTGGCCGCTGCTTTGTGCAACATTCAAAGCCAGTCCCTTACCGGACATTTTGACAGTCATCGGGCTGGACGGGGATGTTGATTCTCCTACATAAATAGCGCTGGCAAATTTATCATTGCCGGCATTCGATTCAGTTACAGTAACATGGGCTACGCCGCTTTCATCAAGCTCACGACTTAGGCTGATATCTTCAGACTTGGTAATAGCACCTGTTTTATAATTGGGTTTCTCCTGTTCGGGAGTATAATCATAGAAACCCTGTCCAGCTTTTTTCGTTCCATTGCTGCCATCAGAGAAGGTAATATCGCCGGAGGCCTTTACAGAAGCACTTACGCTTGATGCTGTCAGACCGTCAGCAATCTTGACAACGCCAGACAGATTTGCATCCTTATAGCCTGTGTAGAACAGCTTATTAGCCAGCTTGTTCAGTACTTCCTTAACATTATTCTTTTCTGCAGCAGTATCGCTATCCTCAAAGCCGCCAGTAATGCCCTGGCTATCAGTTACCAAAGTAATCTTCGAGCCGGCAGCCGCTGTCTTGACAGTGAAGTCGCCACCGGTGATGTTCTGCGGATTATTGGCATCATGGCCGTAAACAACAGTTGTGTCACCGCTGTAATTATATACGGTAATACCCTTGTCGGAATTCTGATAGATTACACCAGAGCCGTCCAGCTTAGAAACATTGCTGCCGGCAAAAGTTGTCTTCAGCGTATCTACTGAACGACCGGTTTCATGATTCCATTCGGATCATTCTGCCATTGTCAGATAAAACTGACCAGCAGGTGCATTATAAGTACTGCTGGGGATATTGCTTACTGCGCCTGTCCATTGGGAACCCTTGGTCATGTTGACATTGATAACAGAAGCTTTATTGTCAGTTACCTTCATGTCACCGGTAACGTCCAGAATTCCGGCAGTAATGCCTTCTCCTGTATTCAGGTTAATTGTACCCTTGTTGGCCTGCAAAGCATAATATTGGCTGTATTCCGTTCCGTTAGCCATATCTGCTGCTTTAATAGTTGCGCCTGCAGTAGATACCGTTGCACTATTCAATACACGAATTGCACTGCCAGCTACATTTTCAATATTAAGATTACCCTTAACAGTTATATTAATAGGCGCATCTGCACTTGAAGAACTGTCTGCATAAATACCGGCAGTGTTCGCTCCAACCTTGTTGCCGGTCTGAACATTTTTGATGCTCAGGTCTTTTTCGAATACAACATTGCCTTTGGTACTTACATATACACCATAAGCACGCTGTTTAGAATTAGATTTAACTCCATCTATCTCAACATTAGTGTCTGCAGTAAAACTACCACCTTCGCTTACACGAATGCCATAGACATAGTTTGCTACGGTATCAGCATTGCCATCAGCACCAAGACCGGCGGAAACCTTCAGGACGCCATTGCCCTTGGAATCCTTAATTTCCATGCTCTTGTCTGCATCAACGTAAACTGTAGACAAATATTTCTTTGCATCACCGCTGGTGTTAAGCTTTAAGGTGTGCCCTTGTAAATCAACAACAAGCGGGCTTACTGCGTCGCCTGCTACATACATAGCGCTAGGCGCGCTAGCAGCTACACTATCCTGAGCTTCGGTAACATTAATCGAAACTACACCGTTGACATCGCCAACACGTGTTTCATCAATGTTTTCGGATTTTACAACAGGACCGGTTTCATAAGGTTTATCATCCTTCTCCGGAGTATAGTCATAGAAGCCCTGGCCACCCTCGGCAAAGGTAATGTTACCAGTCTTCATAGTAGCAGAAGAAGCCGTCAGGCCTTCAGCAATGGATACGCTGCCTTTAAGGTTGCTGTCACCGGCCATGTACCACAGCTTATGTGCCAAAGAGTTCAGTACTTCGCTGACATTGTTTTTATCTGCAGCAGCATCACCTTCAGCAAAGCCTTTAGTAATACCGTTGTTGCCGGTATAAAGCATCATCTCGGTGCCGGTCTTGGCATTAAGAACCTTAACATCGCCACCGATAATAGTGCCCGGAGTAGCATCAGCGTGCTCATACCAAATCTTGGTAACGCCCTCAGCCTCAGCAATCTGAATAGGATCTTCATCGTTTACTCTGATGATACCAGCAGATGCGCTGTCTTTACCACCAACAAGACGACTCAGATGGGACATGCCATCATAGTTGCCGTAGCTTGGCTGGCTGTATTGCGGCATATGGCTGTAATCCAGACCATCCTTACGGGAAGCATTTTCATAAATCCATTGTGCACCATTCTGCAGCCACAGATTTACTTCACCGGAGTGGTCAGCATAAACAGGAGTAGCATCCTTATCATACTTATAGCTGTTTTTATCATTAGGATTTGTCTGTACCAGGCTCTTGGTCATATTGGCATTGTCAATAATGCCCTTCCAGGACGAATCCGCTGTAGTCAAAGCGAGATTAATGCGACTATCCTGATAAACATCAGAGGTATGTGTATATTCAGAGCGCTTCATGGCCATAATGTTGCCAACAATTTCAACCTTGCCCTTTTGCGCTTTCATATCCTTTACATTGACATTAATTGTGCCGCCGTAGCATGCCAAAGAATAGTAAGGCTCAGTAAATTCGCCAAAGCCTTCAACATAATTCTTTTCTCTGTACGGAGTAATGATACGTGTAGAATCGCCTACCAGAGAAATAGTAGCCAGATCATACGGGTCTACACCTTCAGCAGCACTATAGGCACCTACATTAACAGCAGTACCGCGTACAGCAACATCTACGTCACCGTTAACAGTAATATGGCCGCGTGTATAGCCAACGCTAAAAGCACTTGGCTGCCAGCGCGCACCGGTGTAATTGGCGTCATAGCCATTATCCATGGTAACTTTACCGCCAGGTCCTACGTTACCATGCACATTATCGGTAATAATGCCCCAAGGATTTTCTGCATCATCCTTGCGCATCTTTACATTGCCATTAATTATAAGAGTGCCATTGCCAGATGCAGTTACACCTACAGAAGCATAGTCAGCGGTTGCAGTAATATCCAGATTACTGTTGACAGTGGTAGTACTGCCGTTAGCAACAAAACCATTTACACCCTCAAACGGATTCCATTTTGTGTTGGACTGGTAAATATGGATAGTCCCCTTGCTCCCATCTGCGCCTACGTTATTAAAGACATATTTGTAATCGCCACCATCTGTGTTAGTGGCAATACCATCAGCATTCTTAATATTAAACGTGTGGTCCTGACCTTTAAAATCGTAGGTAATAGTATTGGTAGACTTATTAAGCTTTACCGTATTGCCGTCAGCACCGATAATGGCTTTATCGTCTTTAACAACGCCTGTAAGCGGATCAGTATATTCTGCAGCAAAAACCGGTGCTATGAGAAAGCTCGATGCACTGGCTGCCAGGAGAATACCTGAGACAAGCGACTTCCATTTCCTACTTTTGAGTTTCGTTTGCATAACTTCAACTCCTTTGTATACAAAATACTCATCAAAAAATAAATATAAAAACAAAAAAACTGCGCAAGAAACCAATTTATACAGCAAATGTTTCACAGAACATTGCTATACAAATCCATCTCTTCTCGCAGAATTTTACAATTAAAAATAATCAGGCTTTTTGCTTTAATATTTGTTTGATAAAGCATCTGATTATCACTTACTGATATAATTGCATAATAGACAAAAGCAATTAGAAAACCTTTGTCTTGGGGGTGTCATGTAATATATCATTAATTAACAATAAGTATCCTTTTTAATTTTAGCACATTACAATATCGTTTGCAAGTAAATCACTATACTATTCTTCTTTCTCCTCTTTTCGTAGATAAAATTATTTAGGATTACAGGCAATCCTAGCGACAAAAAAACGCCGACGTCCGCAACCCCTTGCAAGGTTACAGCGTCGGCATTTTCATTTACGCCTTACGGCGATATTATTTTGCTTTCTTCAGGAATTTTTCATACATTGCATGGTCTTCAGCCATCATCTTATCAGCATCGGCACCGATAATGCAGGTCGGGTCGATACCCTGTTTCATGAAATAATCCTTGAATTCCTTGGATTCGCAAACCTTTTTAGCAGCAGTACGCAGAGCTTCCAGCTTTTCTTTCGGAGTATCTTTAGGAGCAACCAGTGCTGCCCAAGCGCGAACGGTCATGTTGTGGCCCAGCTCTTTGAAGGTCGGAACATCCGGATAGATTACGCTGCGGGTGTCAGCCATAACAGCAAGAATCTTCAGGTTGCCTGCGTCTACCTGGCTCTTGAAAACAGACGGGTCAGCCAGAGTTGCATCGATGTGCTTGCCTGCCAGAGCTGCAGCAATGTCAGCGGATCCTTTCGGATACGGTACATGCTTGAATTGTACGCCGAATTCTTCTTCAAAGGAAAGTGCGGCAATATGCCAGATAGCGCCGATACCGGAGTTACCCATCTTCACCTTGCCGGGGTTTGCCTTAGCGAAGGCTACGAATTCGTCTACACTGTTATAGGGAGCATCCTTCGGCACAATCAAAGCTGCCGGAGCTGCAATCGGAGCGCAGATAGCTGCATAATCCTTATAGGTGTTTTTGCATTTGCCCTGATGCGGGAACATAGCTAGCTCAACAGTAACCATGCCCAGAGTATGGCCGTCAGGTTTAGCATTAGCCAGCTCTACCATGCCGGTTACACCGCCGCCATCGGGTTTGTTTACGGGGACAAATTTGCTGCCCTTCAGCTCTTTTTCCATGAACTGAATCAGACCTCTGGCAGAGATATCGGTACCACCGCCCGGAGCCTTAGGAATAATTACGGAAATATCTCCGTCTGCAGGATAAGCTGCTTTTTTGCTGTCGCCACCGCAGCCGGTAAGCATAACAGCCATGGTCAGCATAGCCATCAGCACAACTAAAATTTTCTTCATTGTCTTACATCTCCTTATATTTAAAATTTAAAGGGTAACAAGTTCATCCGCGCTCAATTGTACACAAGCAATGTTGCAACGTTTATAGGTGTAAGTGATAATAATATTTTCCCCTTCAGCAATAATCGCCGGATAGGAAAATTCCGCAGGCTCTGTTTCCAGGTCAAACAGCTTTTGCCAGCTCGCACCATCATCTGTAGATTGGAACAGACTTAAGGGAGAACGTTGACCCCAGTTGGCAGCAACAGGATTGCACACCAAATAGAGCACGCCACCGGCAGTCCGCACCAGGTCAAGACCGCTGTTATTGTTTGGCAGACTCAAAGCGTAGGCACTGCACCAGGTTGCGCCGTTATCAACAGAATCGCTGCGATAGATAAAGCCCTCACTGCTGCGCAGCAGCATATGCACGCTGCCATCCGCACTCTGCCACAGGCTCGGCTGAATCACGCCGCGTCCGTAAAAGGACTGCTGGCTGACGGCAATATTACTGTCGGCAGTTTTTTCACCTGCCTGATATTGCAATCCCTCAATCTTCACTGCAGAGGATTTGCGCCAGCTTGCACCATCGTCATCGCTGATATCGGCAAAGGCCTTCCAGATACCGTGTTCGGTAGAAGCACCGGCAAGAATACGTCCGCTCGCCAAGCGCAACGGCTTGTTACGCACAGGTCCGCGTCCACCACTCACATCGCCTGGCACCAGCTCCTGCGGTCCGCTCCAGGTTTCGCCGTTATCTGTCGACTGCAGCAGCCATGTCTGCCAGTCGGCAATCTGCTGGCCCTGCTTGTAAAACAGCAGGATTCTGCCGTCCGCGCCCGCAAAAAGCACCGGATTCCAGTTCGCCGCCGCCCCATTCACCAGTATCTGCGGTTCACTCCAGCCGGCTTCCGTACGTCTGCTGAGGTAAATACCTACATCGCTTTCGCCCTCATGCGTACCGCCGAACCAGCAGCACAGCAAGCTACCATCAGGCAGTGCCAATACTGTCGAAGCATGGCAGAAGGCCGTCGGCAAACAGCGCATAATCAATTCCTTTTGCATTATATCAATCACATCCAAAAAGTCGCATAATTCTATAACATAAGTATTGTAACACATATGCTAAAGAGCGTAAACTATTTTCTTCACATTTCTGACAAAATTTGCTGTCGCTCGAGCAAAAAAACATCACAGATTGCCAAAGAAAAATCACGCAAGCACAGTAAGTCGCTTACGTGATAAATTAACAATATTATATTGCTTGCTAAAGCTTAAAGAGCTACTTTTCTGAGTAGGAAATCAATAAGATTATAATGAATTATACCATTTCTGGAAATCGTATGCTTATCCAAGGTTATAACGTACTTGGGATAATTGTCGGCAATCTTTTCATATGCACCAAACTCTCGCTCTATTGTTTTTTCGTCACTTAAAAGATAAGCTGCCTGAATGTAGATAATCTTGCCATTCAATTCTGCGATAAAGTCAATCTCGCCCTTCCAGGTTTTACCTACATAGACTTTATAGCCTCGTGAAATCAGCTCATTATAACAAATTGTTTCAATAATATAGTTATACTCATCCTTAATTCTGTTTTTCTTCAAATGCAGAAAACCAAGGTCACAAACATAATACTTCTCTTCAAATGCAAGCGCCTTCTTACCGCGTATATCATAACGCGAAACCTTATCGCAAACGCAGGCATCAACAATACAACGCAAGTAATCGTACACAACAGGTGCAGAAACCTTATGTCCGTTACTTGAAAGCGTACCGGCAATAGCATTGCCGGAAACAGTAAGCGAATAATTTCCTACAACGCAATCAAGAACCTTTTCCAGCACCAGTGGCGAGTTTATTTTGTTGCGCATAACGATATCCTTCAGCACAACCGCATCATATATATTACTTAGAATAACCTCTTTTGTTTCCTTATTATCAGCACCACATACCAAAGGTAAACCACCATAAGTCATGTATTCCGTCAGCAAGCTTTCATAATCAGGCGCAGAGATGTCCTTATATTGACAAAACTCCATGAAATTGAACGGCAAAACGCGTAAGGATATAGTTCTACCACTTAAATGTGTAGCTAATTCTCCCGAAAGCAGCTTGGAATTAGAACCGGTAATAAAGATACTCACATTATGAGTTGCCCTAAAAGAATTTACCACAAGCTCAAACTTATTGACATTTTGAATTTCGTCGAAAAACAGATAATATTTTCCTTCATCAACGATTTTTTGCTCAATATGTTCATAAAAAGCATCTGCATCTGTCAGCTTATGGTACTTGTAATCTTCAAAATTTATGTAAACGATATGAGAATCCTCGATACCGTTTTCTTTTATTTCTGCAATAACCTGACGCAAAATAGTAGATTTACCACAGCGTCTGATGCCTGTAATAACCTTTACCAGCTCAGAATCATAAAATGGGCGCAAACGTTCCAGATACTGTGTTCTGATAACCATAATCCTGCTCCTTTCCGCTTTGCCAGTTTTTTTTCCTTTATTATATTCTAACACAAGCCTACATCCCCTGCAACAGTGTTAATTATTTTTAACACCATCACGTGTTTTGTTAATAGTATTAATTTATTTTAACACTATGAGTGATTTTGCGTTACTGTTAATTATTTTTAATACTATTGCAGGAGTCGACCCTCTTTATAACCAAAACGCAGGCACGATGAAGAACGGTTTAACGATATTCTAAAAAATATTAATATAGTATCTATATATAAATTCTATTCATAGATAGAAGATTACCATGAGTGTAGCGAGATAAAAGATGGATTCAATAAATATCTCGATGATTATTTCTTTCATTGTATAAAAATATCCTTTGGTCTCTACATATAAGCAATTAATCGCGTCTATAAATAAATTCGGCGCGATTATTTTTTTGTTTTAATAGATTGTCTGAAAGTTTAGGTAATTTGCATGATACGCCTTGGCTCGCGGCGCAGCACAAATAGCGGGCCATCCCGTCGGATGCAGCTTTAGGCATCCCTGATGAGTCTTTTGAAATTAAGACGAAACGGGAGACTTATTCAGTTACTTTTTGGGTTAGTTTCGTTTGGATAGCAAAAAGACACGGTAGTGCTAGTACCGTGTCTTTTTTGCTGTTTCATTTCTTCCTAGTGTCTACCCTCAGAAAGGAGGTGACTTCTATGGAGTTCATCTTAATAGGGCTCGGCACCTACTTGGATGCTTTATTCTTCAACGAAGTTGTCGTGGCTGCATCGTGCCTGGGCGCGGTCATGGCAATACTTATCATTGAAAGATTTAACAAATAAGTAGGCGCTCGAATACCTAAGTCCATTATAATATTATTATACCACTGCTTTAGGCTTTAGTCTAGAGCGGTGGTGTAACTGGTTCTTGGGCTATTAGGTATAAAACTCATAGAAGGTATGTCTCTAATCTTCCAAACTTGGGGGCTAATCTCAAGATAACCCAAAGTATAAAAATTGACATTTCTAAACTTTGGTTAGACAAAGTGACGATCTGACCTTCCCTAATAATACTAAAGTAAATAAATGGCCGAGAAGTAAAATAGACAAAAAAGCCCGCCCTTGCGGACGGACTTTTCAGCATAAACCGGATTATTTACGGATACCCAGTTTAGCAATGATTGCACGATAGCGCTCGATGTCTTTAGCAGCCAGGTAGTTCAGCAAGCCACGACGTTTACCTACCAGTTTCAGCAGACCGCGACGGGAATGATGGTCTTTTTTGTGCTCTTTCAGATGCTCGGTCAAATATTTGATGCGTTCGGTCAGAACTGCGATTTGTACCTCAGAAGAACCGGTGTCACCTTCATGACGTGCGTTTGCCAGAATTACTGCTTGTTTAGCTTCGCTAGTTAACATTGTTTGTTTCCTCCTAAAAATTCAAATTGCCATAAGCGTAGCAGCCGTTGGAGAATCGAACTGCCAAGCCTTGGTTCAAATACTATGATAGTATACCATATCTTGCCACCAGATAGCAAGTATTTTGTAAAGTTTTTTATAAAAACAGCTTTGATTTACCGCAATGCCGCTTCACAGTCGTTTTTATCCTGCGCCAGCTGCTGCTTTAGCTGCTCAATGCCGGCAAATTTTACTTCACCGCGGATGCGCTGCACAAACTGCACTGTGAGCTGTTTGCCATAAAGGTCACCGGTAAAATCAAAGATGTTCGTTTCCAGACGCGGTTTGGCAACATCGCCAAAGGTCGGATTATAGCCTATATTCGCCATACCATGATAGCTTGCGCCATTCACCAGTACGCGTACAGCATAGACACCGCCCAGAGGCACTGCCACATGAGCATCCTCCAGCTCAATATTGGCCGTAGGATATCCCAGCAGTCTGCCACGCTCGTTGCCGTGCGCTACGGTACCGCTGATGCTGTAGCTGCGCCCCAGCATAGCAGCTGCCTCTGCTACCTCACCGGCAGCAATCAGCTGACGGATAGCAGTACTGCTGATAACAGTTGCACCCTCGCTTACCAGCTCGCGCACAACCAGCGCAAAGCCCATGGCCTTGGCGGAAGCAGCCAGCGTATAGACAGTCCCCTGTCCACGACAGCCATAGGTGAAGTTGGCACCGACTACCAGACAGCTGTAATCAAGCTGCTGCAAGCGCTGCAAAAACTCCTGCGGCGAAAGGTCCGCAACCTGCTGATTAAAGGGAATATCCACCAGCACATCCACGCCAAGCTGCTGCAAAAGCTCCTGCTTTTGCGCGCCGGTTATCAGCGCCGGCGGCACCATACCCGGACGAATCCATTCAAAGGGATGATTGCTGAAGGTAAAGACAGCAAGCTTGGAATTGCAGGCACGCGCCCTTTCCCTTGCAGTTTCAATTACATCAAGATGACCGCGATGCAAACCGTCAAAGGTACCCAATGCTACCACACAGGGAGCGGAAAATTTATGCAGTTGTTCTAAAGAAGTAATAATCTCCATAGTTATTCCTCTGGCATCGGGTAATGCTCTAAGATTTTTTCTGCCTGCAGACGCTCCTGCTCACAGCGGACGATGCCTAAGAATTCATCCCCCGGCCCCAGCAGTACGTATCTGCCGTCGGCAGTCTGCGCCACCGTGGTGCGTACACCGTTAGTAATGCGCGCCGCCTGACGGGCGTTCACCTTGAGCTTGGGCAGCTCGGCAACGGCAGTCAGCGGCTCTGCGGCACAGACTTCTGGATTCTCCGCGATTTCCTGCAGCGTGCAGGCCTTGTCAATCGTGTAGGCTCCCACCTGCGTGCGCAGCAAAAAGCTCATCGTACCGCAGGTTCCCAGCGCCGTTGCCAAATCTTCGCCAAGAACGCGGATATAGGTGCCCTTGGAGCAGGCCACGCGCACGGTAAAGCTCGTTGCCGTATAATGCAGAAGCTCCAGCTTATAGACCTCGATGGAACGTGCGGTGCGTTCTACCTCTACGCCCTGACGTGCCAGCTGATACAGCTTTTTGCCGTTGATTTTGATGGCCGAATACATCGGAGGCAGCTGCATTTGCTTACCCGTAAATTGTGCCAGCACAGCTTCCAGCTCTGCCTTTCCGAACGCAGGCACAATCATCGTTTTGACAACCTCACCGCTATCATCGCCGGTAACGGTCTGCGCTCCCAGCGTAAATTCAGCAATATATTCCTTGCGGCCTTCTACGGCAAATTCCAGCAGACGGGTTGCACTGCCCGCAAAAACAGGAAGAACTCCTGCCGCGTCAGGGTCAAGAGTTCCCCCATGTCCGATTTTCTTTGTGTTAAGCACGCGCCGCAAAAAGCCGATAACATCGTGCGATGTCATCTGTGGTGGTTTTAATACATTAAAAATTGCGTCCATATTAAACCAATTTGCCCAATGCCTCCAGCAACTGAGTGCGAGCCTCCTCTACCGGTGCATAAATCGTACAGCCTGCTGCCCGCAGATGACCGCCGCCGCCGAAGGCTACAGCCACAGCGGATACGTCAACGCTCTTGGAGCGCATGCTCACGCGCGTTACCGCCGGCTCAACGGCCTTGAACATAATAGCTACGTCAACGCCCTCAATATAGCGCGGGTAGGACACAAAGCTGTCGGTTTGGACATCCTTGTCATATAAATCATTAGTAATTGTGAGATAAGCAATTTTGCCTTCATAAGCGAAGGTCAGCGAAGGCAATACCTTGGCCAGCAGCTCTACCGTATCGCGGGAGCGCACGTCCAGTGCATCGCTGATTTCGTTAGGCTGCACGCCGTATTCCAGCAGCTTAGCAGCATTACGCATAGTTTTCGGCGTAGTGTTGGCATAGCGGAACGAGCCGCAGTCTGTGCTGATTGCCGTGTAAAAGCAGGTAGCAATTTCCTTATCAAAGGGCCATTGCATAGCCATGAACAGATCGCACATTACCTCGCCCACGGCTGCTGCCTTGGCATCCAGATAGAGATAATCAGCAAAGCGGTCATTGGAAATATGGTGGTCGATGTTCAGCAGCGTTTTGGCTTCCACAACCTCGGACACCAGACCTACGCGATCAAAGGAGCTGGCATCAATAACTACCAGCAAATCCGTCTGCAGCTTACTGCCCTCTACCGGACGCTCACACAATTCTATACCGGGAATAAAGCTAAAGCTTTTGTTGATAATATCATCACAGAAAACAGTAACCTGCTTGCCCTGCGCCAGCAAAAAGCGTGCCAGTCCCAAAGTGGAGCCCAGGGTGTCACCATCCGGACTTACATGGGTGCACAGCACAATTTTTTCTGCCGCCAGCAGCATAGCGCCTGTTTCCTGCAGGCTAAGCTCCTTACTCATGCTCTGCTTCCTCAGCTGCAGGCTTTTCTTCCTGCTTAATTTTATCTAAAATGCTCTGAATATGCGCACTGTATTCTGCAGAAGTATCCTTCTGCAGAATCAGAGTCGGCGCGAAGCGCAGACGGATGCGTTTGGCAATTTCCGTACGCATAAAGCCTAACGCCTTGTTCAGAGCCTTCCAGGTTTCTTCCTGTTTATCCTTGGGACCATACATGCTGATGAAAATCTTGGCATAGCTCATGTCATCTGTCAGCTCCACGCCGGTTACGGTAACAAACTGAATGCGCGGATCCTTGACATCATGCAGCAGCATTTTGCTGATTTCATGCTGAATGGCCTCCTGTACTTTTTCTACTCTAAGTCTTGCCATTTTCTTTTCCTCTATATATAGATATAAGCTGACTAAAGGCAACAGGTGCAGGGAATGCGGCGGCGTATTGCTACTCCTGCCTGCATTCCTGCGCAATCTGCCTTATGCGCCAGACTATTCTACTGCGATTTCTTCCATATCGTATACTTCAAAGATATCGCCCTCTTTAAGGTCGCTGAACTTCTCTAAAGTAATACCACATTCAAAGCCTTGGGCAACTTCCTTCACATCGTCCTTGAAGCGGCGCAGAGATTCGATAACGCCCTCGTGAACAACGATGCCGTCACGGACAACACGAACCTTGGAGCTGTTGGTAACCTTGCCTTCAACTACATAGCAGCCTGCAATCTTCAGCTTGGAAATAGTAATCAGCTGACGGATTTCTACGCGGCCTTGGATAACCTCCTTGAATTTAGGAGCAAGCATACCCTTGATAGCAGCCTCAACGTCGTTGAGTGCGTCGTAGATAACGCGGTAGGTGCGTACGTCAACCTTCTCGGTTTCGGCAGCCTTACGCGCGTTAGCGTCAGGACGAACGTTAAAGCCGATAATCAGTGCGTTGGCAGCGGATGCCAGCATTACGTCGGACTCGGTGATAGCGCCTACGCCTGCATGGACAACGGCAACCTTAACCTCATCGTTTTTGATTTTTTCCAGGGATGCCTTCAATGCTTCGATAGTACCCTGAACGTCAGCCTTAACAACGATGTTCAGCTCTTTGATTTCGCCTTCTTTAATACGTTGGAACAGGTCATCCAGAGAAACCTTGGAGTTCAGCTTGATTTCCTCTTCCTTCTTCTTGGCGATACGTTTTTCAGCAACGCCACGGGCAGTCTTTTCATCGGTGCTGTCCAGGATATCGCCGGCAGCCGGTACATCGTTCAGGCCCAGTACCTCTACAGGGGTAGAAGGCAGAGCCTTCTTAACTTTTTCGCCACGGTCATTGATCATTGCACGAACCTTACCATAGGAGGTGCCGGCAATAATGGTATCACCGATATGCAGAGTACCGCGTTGTACCAGTACGGTAGCAACCGGGCCGCGGCCCTTATCCAGCTGTGCCTCGATGATGGTGCCGTGAGCAGGCAGGTTCGGGTTAGCCTTCAGCTCCTGCATTTCAGCAACCAGCAGAATCATTTCCAGCAGGTCGCTGATACCGGTTTTCTGATGTGCGGAAACTGGAACCATAATGGTGTCGCCGCCCCAATCCTCAGGAATGAGCTCATGCTCTGCCAGCTGTTGTTTAACGTGATCCGGATTTGCCCCCGGACGGTCGATTTTATTGATAGCTACAATGATAGGTACCTTGGCAGCCTTAGCATGGTTGATAGCCTCGATGGTCTGCGGCATTACACCGTCATCTGCTGCTACAACCAGAATTGCAACGTCGGTTACCTGTGCGCCGCGGGCACGCATAGCTGTGAAGGCTTCATGGCCCGGGGTATCCAGGAAGACAATCTGCTTGCCCTGGTAGTTTACCTTATAAGCACCGATGTGCTGGGTAATACCGCCGGCCTCGCGGGAGGTAACGTTGGTTTTGCGGATAGCGTCCAGCAGGGAGGTTTTACCATGGTCAACGTGGCCCATAACGGTAATAACCGGCGGACGCGGAACGCGTTTTTCAGGCGGATCGTCAACCTCGGGAATTTCGGTCGGATCCTCTTCAGGTGCTCTTTGACCAACCTCTACACCAAAGTTGTCGCCAATAAGCTGTGCAGTATCGAAATCGATATCCTGGTTGATGGTAACCATTACGCCCAGCATAAACAGAGCCTTGATTACTTCATTAACTTCACGCTTAATGAGCTTGGAAAATTCCTGTACATTGATAGATTCGCCTATTTCAACGTAGGTCGGACGAACGATTTCTACCGGAGCCTGTTGTTGCTTCGGTGCGGGCTTCTTGCCGCCGCGGTTTACCGGCATCTGATGACCGGCGCTGCGGTTTGGACGGCTTTCGCGGGTAGCGTAGCTGCCCTTAATCTGCGGCTTGTTGTCCTTACGGCTCTTGCCTGCGTTGCGACCGCCCTGACGGTTATCACGAGCGCCTTCACTGCGGCCGCCATTGCGTCCTTCGCTGCGGCCACCGCTAACCTGTGCGCGGCTTTCGCCGTGTACGCTTTGGCCAGGTTGCTGGCTCTTGGGGCCTACAAAGATACCTCCCTGGCGTTGTTGGCCATTACGGCCACCTTGACGGTTGCCCTGCTGGCCGCCACGATTTTGCGAACGACCTTCATTACGGCCACCTTGATAGTTACCCTGGCCGCCCTGGCGGTTGCCCTGCTGGCCGTTGCGATTTTGCGGACGGCCTTCGTTGCGGCCACCCTGACGATTCTCATTACGCCCTTGAGCGTTGTTGTTGCGTTGATTATTTTGCTGATTTTGTTGCATATTCCTCTGTCCGTTATTCCTATTCATATTGTTATCGTTTCTTTTAGCTGTAGCCTGCGGATGCGCAGGAGCAGCCGGTTTGCTGACATCACGTTTTTCCGTCTTCGCCGGTTTGGGCGGTTCTGGTTTTTTATCATAAGCTTTACGGATAACAGACATAGCCTTGTCATCAGCTGCACTAAAATTAGTTTTTTCGATATTATTTTTCTTCAGTAGGTCAATGACCTCATTTACTGGCTTGCCATAATCCTTGGCAACCTCGTATATTCTTTTATTACCCATTCATCCACCTCCAGACCAGATAAATAAGAAGCAGATTCATCTGCGAAGCTCGCGCAAGCTGCGCAGACAACTGTGATTTAACCTTATTATTTTTTCAGCAGCATATTGGCAAAGTTTGCATCAGTAATTGCCACCGCAATGCGCGGACCTTTACCGATTGCATAACCCAGCTCATCGCGCGTCAAACGCTCGATGACCTGCACGCCTGCCATCTCTGCCAGGAAATAAATTTCCTTTTTTGAATTAGGGGCAGAATCTTGTGCCAAAACAAGTACTTTAACCTTGCCGCTTTTTAAGGCAGCACGCACAGCTACATCGCCGGAAGCGGTTTTGCCGGCCTTTTGCGCCAACCCTAAAGCAAAAGCAACATTATTATTGCCTGCCATGTTCAAAATCCTCCAGCAGCTGCTTGAGCACGTCTTCGCCGATAGGCTTTTCCAAAGCACGTTCCAGACGTTTTTCCTTCACAGCCTTGGTAATGCATTCCTTATCGGGGCAGACATATGCACCACGTCCGTTTTTCTTGCCGGTAAGATCAAGGCTGACCTCACCCTCAGGCGAACGTACAACGCGCAGCAAAGCCTTTTTATCCTTCATTTCATTGCAGCCTAAGCATTTACGCTGCGGAACCTTTTTTACCTTCATCATGCTTCTTCCACAGGAGCAGGCTCAGCAGCAGCCTCTTCGGCAGCCTGAGTTTCGCTCTTAATATCAATTTTCCAGCCGGTCAGCTTAGCAGCCAGGCGGGCATTTTGGCCTTCCTTGCCGATAGCCAGGGACAGCTGGTAATCCGGTACGACAACGCGGCAGATTTTGTCTGCTTCGTTAACGGTTGTCTTCACAACCTTTGCCGGGCTCAGAGCGTTAGCAACGTATTGTGCCGGATCTTCACTATATTTGACAATATCAATTTTCTCACCGCGCAGCTCGTTGACAATAGTCTGCACGCGCATGCCCTTATGGCCTACGCAGGCACCTACCGGATCAACATTGCTGTCAGCAGTAAATACGGAAATCTTGGAGCGCATACCAGGCTCGCGGGCTACGGATTTGATTTCAACCACGCCATCATGGATTTCCGGAACCTCCAGCTCAAACAGGCGCTTCAGCAGGCCGGGATGAGTACGGGAAACCATAATCTGCGGTCCCTTGGTGGTGCGCTTAACCTCAACAATATAGGTTTTCATACGCTCATGGTATTGGTAGATTTCACCGGGGATCTGCTCATTGGGAGTCAGCACAGCCTCAACCTTGCCCAAATCAATATAAACATTTTTGTTTTCCATTCGTTCAATAATACCGGTAACGATATCATTAGCACGGCTTTGGAAGCGCTCATAAACCTGTCCGCGCTCTGCCTCACGGATACGCTGTACAACAAACTGCTTAGCGTTCTGGGCAGCAATACGGCCGAAGTTTTTCGGAGTAACCTCCACCTCTACGATGTCACCTGCCATATAATGCGGATTGATTTCCTGAGCATCATCCAGGGACATTTCGTTAATGCCGTCAGCCTCACCCTCAACTACAGTGCGCTGTGCATATACATGGATTTCACCAGTTTCTTTATTCATATCAACACGGACATTTTGGTTTGTACCGGTGTTCTTCTTGTAAGCAGCAACCAAAGCGTCATCAACAGCCTGGAACAAAAGCTCGGGGTCAATACCCTTTTCCTTTCCTAATTCCTGGATTGCTGAGATAAAATCTGCGTTCACTTAATAAGCCTCCTATTTTTTAATTAAAAGTCTATATGCGGTCTGATATTAGCAATCAGCCTACGTTCAATGCGGTCAGGATTTTTGAATTCCTTACCTTTAATAATCTTTTTAACCTGTACAGCTTCGTCATTATGTGCTACCAGAATACCGGTCAGATTCTTCATTCCCTCCCACGGAGTATAGAACATAATGTCAACCTTGGTGCCGTAGGCAGCTTCAAAGTCCTTGTCCTTCTTCAGCGGACGGTCAATGCCCGGAGAAGAAACCTCCAAAAAGTATTTGTCGGGAATAGGATCCTCTGCATCAAGAATCTCCGTCAGCTTTTCGCTCACCATCTGGCAGTCATCAATTTCTACTCCACCAGGCTTATCGAGAAAAATCCGTAGGTACCAGTCCTTTTCGCGCACATATTCTACATCTACCAGCGTAAGACCGGTATCCTGCAGAAGCGGTTCTACCATTGCGGTAATCAGTGCTTCAACTTCTTTTGCCTGCATCATTTTCACCTCCATATTAAGTTTTTCTTTCTGTATTAACCTTGCGGCCAACACCTGCCTCTGCCGCAAATGCGTCAGAAACATCATAATAAGCGGAAAGAGCGGGCTTTAAACCCACTCTTTCACAAGTCATACTTATTTTGGCTATTCTTATTATAGCATCTGTTGACAAGTCTTGCAAGTAGCTTACGCTATATCTAGTTATTATATGTTAAATTTTATACAGAAAAATGCTAAATCTGCCACGTAAAATGTATACACTGCGCTTTCCCTTGTCAGTGGCAAAAATATCTGCTACAGTAATATAGTAAACAGATAGAGATTGTGGAAAAGTGTCAGTTTGGACAAGGGCGCTTTATCGACAAGCTTTTTATGAAAGGTGGTATTTTTATGTCCTATAATTTTGATGCTGCTGTTTCTCCCTTTATTAAAGCACTGCCTCCCTCCGGTCTGGCAAAGTTTCTTGATATTATGGCCGCTAACCCCAACATCGTACCTCTCAGCGTAGGCGAACCCGATTTTGATATTCCGCAGGCTGTCAAGGATGCCGAAATCAACAGCATCTGCGAAGGCAAAAGCTGCTATACTCCTACGCTCGGCCTTTTGGAGCTGCGCAAAGCAATTGCGGATGATATCCATAAAAACTACGGCGTTAAATACGACCCCAAAACCGAAATCATGGTAACCGTAGGCGTCAGCGAAGCACTGTACACCACTATTACTACCCTTATGCATCCCGGTGACGAAATTATTCTGCCTGAACCCTGCTACGTTGCCAATAAGGCCTGCGTTATTCTGGCAGGCGGTAAGCCTGTTTCCGTAGAAACCTATCAGGAAAACGGCTTTGTGCCTACTATCGAAGATTTGGAAAAGGCTGTTACGCCCAAAACTAAGGCTATTATGCTTGGCTATCCCAACAACCCGACCGGCGCTATTATGAGCAAGGAGCAGATTAAGGCTATCGGCGACTGGGCTGTAAAGCATGACCTGATTGTCATCAGCGACGAGCTTTATGCGCATCTTACCTACGGCGGCAAAACACATACCATGTTCACCTCCTTCCCGGAATTCCGCGACCGCACCATTATTTTCAACGGCTTCTCCAAGGCCTATGCTATGACCGGCCTGCGTCTTGGCTATATCATGGCACCGGCATCAATCATCAACGCTATGAACATCCTACATCAGTATGTTGTGCTCTGCCCCAACGTTACGGCACAGTACGGCGCGATTGCGGCACTAAAATACTGCCGTCAGGACGTTGACAATATGGTTGCCGAATACAGCCGCCGCCGTCAGATTATGATTGACGGCTTCCACAAGATGGGACTGCCGCTGTATGAGCCCGAAGGCGCCTTCTATGTATTCCCCTGCATCAAGGAAACCGGCCTTTCCAGCATGGAATTTGTTGAAAAGCTGCTTGAGGAGCAGGAGGTTCTCGTAATCCCCGGCAATATCTTCGGTGCCGGTGGCGAAGGCTATATCCGTTGCTCCTATGCTTACAGTGAAGAAATCCTGCATAAGGCACTGGAGCGTATCGCCCTCTTCGTAACGAAATACAGAAATCTGAACAAGGCGAAATAACTGTTATGCTGATTCCATATTAGACAAGTTCTTTTATCATGTAGTATAATGTACGTAGCTGATAAAATATCAGCCGACGATTTTTGTATTTATCTAATCCCTTCCACTTCGTCTCACTCCTTCCGTGAGACACAAGACAGAAAAAACACGGTGCATAATGCCCGTGTTTTTTTCTTTTGCATCGATATAATCATCTTCTTAAACTCGATATTTCTCCCGAAATTAAAGCTGCTGTCTCCGGCTTCATCCGAAGACAGCAGCTTCTTTGGGTCAAAGCATCTATGCATTTTTATCTCAAATTAAAGCTTACTGCGCGCGTAACGCGACAGCGTGCGTTCTGCCCGTACTTGTCTTTGGCAGGACTGAAGCGCCATTTGTTGACTGCCGTCACAACGCTGTTATCCATAGCACCGTTGCCGGAGGAACCGACAACCGTTACGTCCTCTACACTGCCATCGGCACCTACCAGAATGCGTACCGTTACCACACCGGTAGCACCGCTGTTGCGTGCGGACGCAGGATATACAGGCGCAACCTCACGCAGCAGGCGTGGCGGTTTCACTGGCACACCGCGGCCCTCGCCACTGCCACTGCCACTGCCACTGCCTGTTCCGGTACCCGTACCTGTGCCTGTACCATTACCGGCAGGATTACCGGCAGGAGCCTTCGGTCCGGGGGCTGCAGTTGCTTTTTTCTTAACAATCTTCTTCTGTGGCTTAGGCTTCAGCTTTTGGTCAATAATATCCTCCAGGCTTTGGATGATAGGCTCTTCCTGCTGCTCCTCCTGTTCGATTTCTTCCTCCTGAGCTTCAGCGCCGCCACCGCCGCCCTCCAAAGAAACCTCCAAAATTTCCGGAGGCGTATGCACAAAGCGGTAGCCAAAAATGCCAAGGCCGGCGGCAAGAACAAGATGCACAGCCAGAGCTACGGCAAAGCCCTTGCCAAATCGCTTTTGTTCATCCTTCATTTGCTCTCACCTGTATCCGTAGCCAAACCGAAGCGTGTGACACCTGCTCCCTTCATTTTATCCATCAGCTGGATAATAGTTTTATAGGGAGCTTCGTCCTCTGCTCTGATAATAACCGAGAAAGAGGAATCATGCTTGCTTTCAATCGCAGCATTCTGAACCAGCATATCCATCTCGATTTTATTTTCATCAAGATAAAGGCTGCCATCCTTTTTAATCGTTACATTAAAGTTACTCTTGCTGACATTCTCCGAATGCTTGGCAACCGGCAGGCGAATAGGAATCGTCTTGACCTCGCTCATATACATAGTGCTGACAATGAAAAATACCAGCAGCAGGAAAATCATATCAATCATAGGACTAAGCATGATTTCCGGTGACTTCATCACTCTTTTACGACGTCTGCGCATTTTTCAACACCGCCCCTCATTTGCTCTGCTCGTTAGCTTTGAAAATATCAACCAACGTATCTGCGACCTCGTTGATATTCAGAGTTTCGGTTTTGATTTTGCTTGTAAGATAAGCATGGATACACATACCCATAATGGCAATGCACAGGCCGAAAACTGTAGTAATCAGCGCTTCGCCGATACCTGCGGTAACAGCCATCGGATTCTGTGTTCTCTCGTTCAAAGCGTTAAAAGAAGAAATCATACCGGTAATTGTACCGAGCAGACCGAGCATCGGTGAAAGACCGATAACAACACTCAGATAGTTGATATTTTTTTCCAGACTGTCAATAATACGGTCTGCTTTAGTATAGACAATAGTTTCCAGACGCTGGCCGAGGTCACCCTTAATATCCAGAATTTCCTTAGCCATGGCAGCAGCCTCGCCCTTGCTCTGCTCTGCCAATTCACTAGCGCCAACCAGATTAAAGTCATTCATCATGCGGCAGAAGCTGCTCGCGAACTTTTCTCCGGAAATAGCCTTCTTATAGAAAAGATATCGTTCCACACCAATAGCAATAGCGGCAAAGGAACACATCAGCAGCGGCCACATGCAGGGACCACCCTTAACAAAATAATCAACAGCTCCGGCAAAAATACTCATACTTAAACCTTCTTTCAAAAAAATAACGCTGCAATTTTTTTGCGGCAAATCACAAGCTCATCATCCGCCTATACACAGCGGAAGGAAGTCGGCATAGCTCCACATCTGATACTTGTTGCTATTTACTAGATGTTTATATTATAGCCTCTTTACTAATCTGCGTCAAGAAAATGCAAACTATATAAACAAAGGCAGTACAGGGAAAATTCCCCGTACTGCCACAAGCTTTATGTTATTTGAAATACTTGGCGAAGGCCTGCGCCGCCGCCGACTGCACCTCTGCATTAAAGGCTGTATACCGCTCGAGCAGCAAACGTCCCTCCGGCGTCAGCACGCTGCCGCCGCCGCTTTTGCCGCCTGCCGTGCTGCTCACCAGTGCAAAGCCCAGGTCTGCCTCCGCACGCCGCAGAATCTTCCACGCCTTGCTGGCCGACATGCCCATAGCCTTGTAGGCAGCACTCAGCGAACCGGTGGCCTCAATGCGCTGCAGAAGCTCCGCCACGCCCTTGCCGAAATCAATGCTTTCGTTATACACGCGCACCTTCACATGATAATGCTGCGGCTCTGCGTAGGTCATTTTACCACCCCTTGCCAAAGCCGCAGGCAGGATAGGTGCACACAGCGCAGTTCAGGCAAAATCCACCCTCACCCAGAGCTGCCAGCTCGTCGGCAGTAACAAGGTCACAGGCCAGCACACGCGGCAGCACCAGGTCAAAAATCGTACGCTTAGCGTACATTACGCATCCCGGCAGGCCCAGAACAGGCACCTGGTCTTCGCCGTAATACGACAGCAAAAACATTGCCCCCGGAAGCACCGGTGCGCCATAAGACACAATGCGTGCGCCTGTATTCTTGATTGCCAGCGGTGTGCGGTCATCCGGATCAACGCTCATGCCGCCGGTGCAGAGCACCATTTCCGCGCCCTTTTCCTCAATTGCGGTTTTAATCGCAGCGGTAATCTGCTCCGGTTTGTCATCCAGAACCTGCTTATATACTACCTCCACGTTGAACTCTGCCAGCTTTTCCTCCAGCACGGGGGTAAAGGTATCCTTAATGCGTCCGTGGAATACCTCGCTGCCAGTTGCCAGTACGGCAGCCTTTTTGATTTTATACGGCAAAAGCTGCAGCAGCGGTTCATCACCGCACAGCTCACGCACACGCTGCATCTTTTCCTTTTCGATAACCAGCGGAATGATGCGTGTACCGCAGAGCTTATCACCTTTTTTCACCGGCGTATTGCCGTGACGCGTCGCAATCATCATCTGTCCGAAGCTGTTCACCAGGCGCAGACGCGCGCTGTCTACCTTAAACAAACCGTCGGCAGCAGCAGCCAGTTCTATTTTGCCCTCTTTTACAGGCGATTCATCCATCATGGTATTTTTGCAGATGTCACACAAAATGCGTGCAGCATCATTTTCGTGCAGCATGCTTTCGTCTGCCTCCCACACGTATAAATGCTCCTTGCCGATAGAAAGCAGCACCGGAATATCCTCCGGCTGCACCACATGTCCCTTGCGGAACACGGCATCCTTGGTAACACCCTTGATAATCTGTGTCAGGTCATGGCAGAGAACACTGCCGACCGCATCCTCAGTACGAATTAATTTCATGTTTATCTACCTCTTATTTAGCCTGCGCAAAGCCGTAGGCCGCAAAAATCTTCATAGCCTCTTCAGTCTGCAGGAAGGCAGCAAAATCCTTGGCAGCCTCAGCCTGCGGAGCCTTCGCCAACACGCCGATAGGATAAATTACCGGCTTCTTTAAGGAGCCTGCCGGAGCCTCGGCAACAACAGTTACCTTATCCTTCAGAAGTGCTGCATCAGTAGCGTAAACAAGGCCTGCATCTGCACTGCCTTCGGCAACCCAGTTCAGCACTTGTGTTACGTTAGTACCAAGGCTTACCTTGGACTGAATCGCATCCCATTGGTCCAGCTTGGTCAGTGCTTCCTTGGCATATTGGCCTGCAGGAACGCTGGCAGGATCACCGATTGCAGGATGCTTAGCTTTGCCGAAATCATTGAAGCCTTTGATTTCGCTGCCGCTTTTAGGCACAATCAGCACCAGCTTGTTTTCCAGCAGCGGCTTTACCGTACTTTTATCCATATAGCCCTTCTCGCTCAGCGCATTCATCTGCTTGTTGGCTGCAGAAACAAAAACGTCTGCTGCAAGACCGCTTTCAATCTGTGCCTGCAGCTTGCCACTGGCATCGTATACGCCCTCGATTTTGATTCCTGGGTGCTTTTGCTGATACAGCGGAATGATCTTTTGCGTAAATACCTTTTCCATGCTGGCAGCAGCAGCCAGACGCAGTGTTTTGCCTGCCTGCAGTGCAGCAGCCTGCTTATCACTGCCGTCGCAGCCTGCCACCATGATAACTAACATTAAAGACCAAACTAAACATAAGAGTTTTTTCATTTTACTCCCCCTGTTGTTGTTTTGTTTTATATAAGTAAATATTAAGACCGATAACAACTGATAGGCAGATTCCTACAATTACGGCCACATACCAGCCTGCAGCCTCCCAATCACCTGCCGCGACGGCAGAATAAACTGCCAGCGGCAGTGTGCGTGTGCGTCCTGCGATATTGCCGGCAATCATCGCCGTGGCGCCGAACTCACCCAGACCGCGGGCGAAGGACAGCAGACCGCCGGCAATAATGCCCGGCAGTGCATTCGGCAGATGAATGCGCCAGAAAATGCGCCATTCCGTCATGCCCAGTGAACGTGCCGCCTCCAGCATGCCCTTATCAACCTGCGACAAGGCTCCGCGCGCGCTGCGGTACATAAGCGGCAGCGAAATTACCGCTGCTGCCAGCACCGTCGCCAACCAGCTGAAGGCTATTTTTATGCCCGTCAGCTGATAAATAAGCTGGCCTAAAAAACGCTTATTGCCGAAAAAATATAAGAGAAAGAAGCCTGCTACCGTAGGCGGCAGCACCATGGGCAGTGTTATTACAGCGTCGGCAAAAATCTTCAGGCTTTGGCTCTGCAACCGCTCCACCCACCAGGCAATAATTACGCCTATAAAGAAAACTATGACGATTGTTGCGACCGCAGTGTGTAATGAAATCCATAGCGGTGACCAGTCAATTGCGCTCATTTTCTCGCACAGTCATGGGCGCTGCCCTTCAGGATACGCAGTCCATGCTCCAGCTGCGGCAAAACGATTGCCAACGCTTCCTCCACCGCTTTGGTGCTGCCTGGCAGATTCACAATCAGCGTCTGTCCGCGCACAACACTCACGCTGCGGCTCAGCATTGCCCGCCGCGTAATTTTGAGTGATTCCGCACGGATGGCCTCCGCGATACCGGGCACGTTGCGTGTAGCCACCGCCATTGTTGCCTCCGGTGTAACATCACGCAGCGAGAGGCCTGTGCCGCCTGTAGTGATAATCAGATCCACCTGTCTGCTGTCCGCCAGACGTATCAGCTCACGTTCGATTCTCTTCTGCGCGTCGGGAAGCAAAACCTGCTCCACAATTTCGTAGCCTGCCTCGGCCAGCAGCTGCGCTGCCCGCGGACCGCTGGTGTCGACACGCTCACCTGCGGACCCCTTGTCCGAAAGCGTCATTACCGCCGCACGCAAGGGTGCATCGGCTGCGGGCAGAGTCACCTCCAGCTCCATACCGCTGCGCAGAACGCCGCCATGCTCTACCGTAGCAAAAACGCCCTCACGTGGCATAATGCAGTCGCCCACACGCGCAAAAATCGTGCAATGGCTGTGGCATTCCTTGCCAATCTGCGTCAGCTTCATCACTACTTCACCGCTGCGCATACTGCTGCCTACCGGCAGCTTTTTGAAGTCGATACCGCTTACAAGAATATTTTCACCGAAGGCACCGATAGCGGCATCACCGCCGCGCGCATTGAATTCATCTACCTTTTCCGCACTCAGCAGGCTCACCTGACGGTGCCATTTCCCAGCGTGGACATCACCCTCGATACCGTAGTTTTCTTTGAGGACAATCTCCGCGACCGGATGCTTTTCCGTACCCTTCTTTTCACTGATACATACAGCCTTGATTATACCCTTTATGCTTGCTTCCATACGAAATCACCACTCTTTCCGCCTGCCTTACTAAGCAGATGCACATCTGTAATCACCATTGCCTTGTCCACGGCCTTGCACATATCGTAAATCGTCAGCAAGGCAATCTGTACGCCTGTCAGCGCCTCCATCTCCACGCCTGTCTTGCCCGTAGTCTTGACAAGGCACTGTGCCTGTACAGCGTAGCTGCCGTTTTCCGCCAGCAGCTCAAAATCTACCGTGCACTTCGTCAGCTGCAGCAGATGGCACAGCGGAATCAGCTCACTAGTGCGCTTGGCCGCCATAATTCCGGCAACACGCGCTACGCCCAGCACATCACCCTTGGCCATACTGCCGGCAGCAATCTTTTCATATATTTCTCTGCTTACGCAGATTTTTCCCTGCGCCACGGCAACCCTTGCGGTGTCAGCCTTATCGCTGACATCCACCATCAGCGCATTGCCCGCAGCGTCAAAATGTGTAAATTCACTCATCGTCTGCTCCTTCAAAGCCTGTATTTATCCGCCTATCTGGCTCATATTAAAGCTTGCCGCCTCCACCTCAAAACTATGTCCCGCAGGCTTGGCGTAAATAATCTCCTGCATCGCCTGCAGCAAATCCGCATCACTTGCGCCGTCACGCAGCAAGCGCTTGAGGTTCATGCCCTCGTTACAGTAAAGACAGGGCTTCAGCATGCCCACGGAAGTAAGGCGTACCCTGTTGCAGACAGCGCAGAATTTATTATGCAGCGGTTCGATAAAGCCCACCGGCATTTTATAGCCGCCGATGCGCCAATAACTTGCGGGACCGTTGCCGTAGCGCTGTGCGTCAGGCTGCAGCTGCAGGCCTGCCTGCTCCAACAGACTGCGAATTTCACTGCCGCTTAGGCCTTGCAGATTAGTGTTGCAGTCCAACGGCATCAGCTCGATAAAGCGCAACGGCGCATTATAATCGTTCGCCAGCTTTAATAATTGCATAATGTCGGCCAGGCCGTTTTCTGCAAGAGGCACGCAGTTCAGCTTGAACGGTATTCCTGCAGACTGCAGCTTCTGCAGTGATTGCAGTACGCTGCCCAGGCTGCCGCCGGTCAGCTCTGCGTAATACGCCGCATCCAACGTATCCAAACTAACGTTAATGCTGTCCACACCTGCCGCAATAAGCGCAGGCAGCTGCTGCGAAAGCAGTGTGCCGTTCGTCGTCAGCGTTACCTGCTCTACGCCTTCCATTTGCTTCAGGCCGGCGATAAAATCACTGCAGCCCTTGCGTAATAGCGGTTCGCCGCCGGTGATTTTGAATTTGCGGATGCCAAGCTGCAGCGCAGCGCGGCAAATACGCAAAAGCTCCTCATAGCGCAATATTTCGTTATGCGGCACATGCTCACTCACCTCTGGCTGACAATAGCGGCAATGCAGATTGCAGCGGTCGGTAAGGGAAATGCGCAGGTAATCTATTTTGCGATTGTATTGGTCATACATGATTGTAGTCCTTCCATCGCGTCACTCTCACACGAGAATAACGCCTGCCAAAACAAATGTGGTCTTGCAACCACATTTGTTTTCAGCTTATAAAAATCTTATTCTTCGTCAACGCCCATAGCAACTTTTTCCGGGGTAATCGGCAGCGTCATGAAGCGCTTACCGGTTGCCTGATAAATTGCGTCGGCAATCGCCGGAGCCGGAGTATTGATTACCAGCTCGCCCACGGATTTGGCACCGAAGGGACCGCTTTCCTCATAGCTGCTGGCAAAGTCAACATAGATATGACCGATATCCTCACGGCAGGGAACCTTATACTGCATGAAGGAGTTTTCGTAAATACGACCTTTAGGACTGTAGGTTACGTTTTCCATCAGCGCCATGCCGATGCCCTGCAAAATGCCGCCCTCGGTCTGCACCTTCGCCAGATGCGGGTTAACAGGAGTACCGCAGTCAACAGATGCATAGAAGTTCACTACCTGTGCCTCGCCTGTCAGCAAATCGGTTTCAACCTCAGCCACACCGGCCATAAACGGCGGCGGGGACAGTACACTGTTCTGCTCCACGGTTTCTTCCAAAGCGATATCGTTATTCACCATAGAAGCGGTGGCGATATCAAAGAGGCTTACAGCCTTGTCGCTGACGGTATCACGCACCTCGCGTCCGTCAAAGACAACCTGATCCGTGCCGCATTCCAGCAGGCGTGCGCCTAATTGGCAAATTTTACCACGCAAACGCTGTGCACAGATTTCTACGGCCTTGCCGGTAATATATGTTGTACTTGATGCGTAGGAACCGGAATCATAAGGAGAAGCGTCGGTATCCGCACCGAATACGGTAATGTTATCGTAATCACATTCCAAAACCTCTGCTGCCATCTGCGCCAGAACGGTATCGCAGCCGGTGCCCATATCGGCAGCACCGATCAGCAGTGTGTAATGTCCCTCATCGTTGATTTTGAGAGTAGCACCGCCGACGTCGCAGTAAGGAATGGAGCTTCCCTGCATCGCAATAGCCACGCCCATTGTGCGTACCTTGCCGTCAGGCAGCTGCTGCAGCGGGAATTTCTGCTCCCAGCCGCTCATCTCGCGTACCTGCTCCAGGCAGCGGTCCAACGCACAGCTTGTGTTGGGCGCACCATAATAAGCAGGCATAATATCGCCCTCACGCGTAATATTCATCTCGCGCAGCTTAATCGGGTCCATTTTCAGACGTGCTGCCAGCTCGTTCACAGCGGACTCTACGGCAAAGATACCCTGAGGAGCGCCATAACCGCGGTAAGCGCCTGCAGCCTGCAGGTTGGTGTAAACTACGTCAAAGCCGAAGCGGAAGGCTTCGGTACGGTACAGAGGAATAGACTTGTGACCGGAAAGGCCGACGGTCGTGGGACCATGCTCGCCGTAAGCACCAGTATTGGAAAGGGTATATAAGTCAATCGCGCGGATTTTGCCTTCCTTAGTAGCACCCAGACGCACGCGCACCTCCATCTCGTGGCGCGGGCTGGAAGCTATATGACATTCATAACGCGAGAAAATCATCTTACTCGGCTTTTTGGTTTTCCAGGTAACAAAGGCCGGATACATTTCGCTGACACAGCTCTGCTTAGCGCCGAAGCCGCCACCGATACGCGGTTTAACCACGCGTACCATGGTTTTGGGGATATGCAGCGCGTTCGCAATAATGCGGCGGCAGTGGAAAACAATCTGCGTAGAGCTGAGGATGTTCAGACGACCGTAGGTATCAATAGAACAGTAGGTTACAAACGGCTCCATCATATCCTGCTGCACAGCCTTGGTATGGGTTGTCTGGTCGATAACAACATCGCATTCCGCTAGAATCTTATCAACCTCGCCATCCTCGATAACCTCATGGGCGCACAGGTTGCGCTTATTGTCAGCGCCAACCGGGCAGTGAGCCTTCCAGGTATCCTCCGGATGCACGAGCACAGGGTTATCCAACGCAGTGCGGAAGTCAAGCACTGCATCCAGCAGCTGATACTTTACTTTAATCAAAGACAGCGCCTTGTCGACAGCCTTTTCCGTTTTGCCGGCAACAATCGCTACGATGTCACCCACAAAGCGTACATGGCGGTCGAGCAGCAGGCGGTCGTAGGGACTTGGCTCGGGATAGGTCTGGCCTGCGTAGGTGCAGCGCTCACCATCCTGGTCCACGTCCTCCCAGGTGTAAATTGCTTCGATATCAGGCACCTTGGCTGCAATCGCGGTGTTGATGCTTTCCACAATAGCGTTCGCATGCGGAGAGCGCAGCACCTTGACAAGCAGGCAATCGTTCGGCACCAGGTCATCGGTATAGACCGGCTGGCCTGTCACCAGCTGCATAGCATCCTTTTTGCGGTAGGATTGGTTAACTATTTTCATCTGCAGCTCCCCTCCTTATGCCTGCGCCTGAGCTTTTTTCCAGGCGATAAAATTCTGGATTCCGCGCAGCTGTCCCTCATAGCCGGAGCAACGGCACAGGTTGCCTGCCAAAAATTCCTTGATTTCTTCTTCCGTAGGCTCGCTGTTTTCACGCAGCAGCGCGATAGCGTTCATAATCATGCCGGGGTTGCAGAAGCCACACTGCTCCGCGCCCTGGTCTGCAATAAAGGCACCGAATTCCGCTGCCTCCTGCTGCATTCCCTCCATCGTTACGATGCTGTGGCCGGCGGCACGCGCAGCCAGAACAGCACAGGAAAGCACCGGTTTATCATCCATAAATATAGTGCACAAACCGCAGTTGGTAGTGTCACAGCCGCGCTTTACGCTGTAGCAGCCTTCCTTGCGCAGAAAATCGAGTAAAACTGTATCAGCCTCCACCATACGTGTCAGCTTTTTGCCATTTAAGGTTAAGGTTATCTCCATCAGGCCTTACCTCCCAATTCCGTTAAACATCTTGCCGTAAGCACCTTAATCAGATGTGTACGGTACGCAGCACTGCCACGCGGATTGGTTTCCGTCGGCAGTAAGCCGGCAGCATATTCCGCAAAGGCCTGCGCCTTCTCGGCAGTCATAGGCAAAGTTGCGAGCTGCTCAGCATCCTTCACCAGTGCAGCCTTCGCCGGGCGTGCGCCCACTGCGGCCTGCACGCCTTCCTGCGTCAGCGCCGCCGCGCAGGTCAGCACCGGAAAGTCGGTTTTGCTGATGCGCACGGATTTATAGCTGTAATGCGCTGCTGTCTTTTTGACGATAACGCGTACCAGAATATCTCTGTCATACGGCATATTCACAAAATCTGCCAGCGGCACAATACCGCCCTTGTATAATTCCACATAGCTGTCCATAACCAAAAGCAGTGTCAGCACATCCGAAAAGCCGAAACGTCCGAACACACTGCCGCCTACGGTAGCAAGATTACGGAACTGCACACCTACGATATGGCGCAGCGCCTCCTTATTTGCTCCCTCGCTGTAAGCAGTAAAGCCTGCATGCAGCTCCAGCTGGCGCAAGCTCACCATCGCACCGATGCGGAATTCTGTTTCAGTTTCCTCTATTGTATCCAGGCCTAAAGCCGACAAATCAATCGCCGTCTGCACATTGCCCTTGCTCAGGCGCAGCCACAGCATACCGCCAAGCACGCGGTTGGGGCGCTTCTGGTTCAGCTGCCACGCCTCCTCCAGCGTTGCTGCCTGTTTATATTCACGAATTGTCAACATATACTGCCCTCCTCTTCTGTTTGTATTGCATACTTACTCTATTATATTTTACCATATTTTTCCTGTAATTGAAAAGAGAAAAAATGCACATAGGCTCATAAGTTATCTGATTGAAAGAAAGTAAAAACGCCTTGTGCATTAAAATTAATAATACATAAGACGTCTTACTCAATGCTATATTATATTAACTTTCAAAAACGTTTGTGCTATTATGCTGTCAGCTTGGACGCCAGCTCACGCACCTCTGCGTCCGTAAGCTTGGCGTGGCGCACGGTGAATCCACTCTTCTCCCTTGACATTCTCCTGAATTTCAAGTAAACTTAAAGCATGTTCTTCCCAAACTGCAGGTAACATTACGCTTTCAGCTACCTTACCTACGGACAAGAAAATAAGCAGTATATCCTGCAGATTTAACTTTTCTGCAGAAGCTTAAGCAAGGCCATTTATATTTATCTGGTACATTCTAAGAGTAGTACGAACTGACGATTTTTTAATCGCCAGGGTACTACTCTTTTTTGTTTTTAGCATCAAAAAACTGCTTATGTATTTTTTTATTCGCATGTGTTAAAATGAAAGGAGAGAAACCATGCAAGACCTGGCAACAAAATTTGCAAACCTGACAATCCAAAGTGACTTCATCTTCAAGAAGGTTATGTCGCGCAAGCGCATCTGCAAGTATCTGCTGGAAGAACTGCTGCAGATTGAGATTGCAGACATCAACTACATCGAGGCAGAAAAAACTATTGATCCTAACTACACGAGCCACGGCATCCGCCTGGATATCATCGTAGCAGATGACAAGAATACACATTATAATCTGGAAATGCAGGTAAAAAACAAAAAGAATCCCCACACCAAAGCCTTCGTCCTACCCAAACGCTCGCGCTATTATCAGGCGCTGCTTGATTTTGATTTGCTGCAGGCTGGCCAGCCTTATGACCTTCTGCCGCCGACCTACATCATCTTCATCTGCATTTTTGATTTCTTTGAAAAGGGTAATTACGTCTACACCTTTAAAAAGCGCTGTTTGGAGGATTTGGAGCTTGAGCTTCCGGATGAAGCAACTACGATGCTTTTGAACACTAAGGGTACGCATGGCGAAATCTCCAAGGATCTTAAAAGCTTTTATGATTATCTCAATAATCACATTGTAACTACTGATTTCACTAAGCAGATTGACGATGAAATCAGTTACTTGAAACTTGATACGAAAGTGAGGCGAGAATTTATGCTTATGGAAGCTCGTTTGTTGGATGAACGGCGCGAAGGTATTGCTGAAGGCAAGGACATCGGCTTTGCTGAAGGCAAAGACGTAGGCCTTGTTGAAGGCGAAGCTATAGGCATTGCCAAAGGCGAAAACAATGCCAACCTTGCTACTGCTAAACGTCTTTTCAGCATGGGACTTACTGTGCAGGATATTGCCAAAGCTACTTCTCTCTCAATTGAACAGGTTGAAGCTTTGAAAGCTGAACAGGCTTGATAAGCTCACGCACCCAAATTAAAGGCGTTCTACCGAAGTCAGGTAGAACGCCTTTAGTTTAATGTGCTCTTATGCTGTCAATTTATGCAGTATTTTCACTCACTTTACTCATCTACTACATCAACCCCCAATTTTCTAATCCCTTCCATAAGTTCGTCCTTATTTATGCTTCCATCCTCAAATGCCTGCTGCATATTTTTGCCAAACGAAATAGACGGCTTAGAAAAATGATTATATAGCCTGCTGAGTTCAACTGGCTTCCAACCACATAAAGGCCATTTACGGCTGTTGTTTGAAAAGTCACTGTATAGCCTGAAAAAGATTTTAAACTGCTGTTCCGTCAAACATACACCAACTTCTTGCAAATCAGTTAAAATAAACTCTATTTGCTTATTTATCTCGGTATATAGTACTGCACTATTAATGTATCTCTCTATTGATCTAAGTATTTTCTCGGATTCGACTATGTTCTGGTATTCTTCCAGCTCTTTCTTTTCCCATTCGCGCGTAGCATATGAGTAAGCAAAATCTTCACTATCGTGCCAGAAAACAAAGTCCTTTAAACGCTTGCCTGCAATCTTCTCACCATGAATATCTCTGTTTGCAGATTCGTTGTCAACGCTAAGGCTTTCGACAAACAGCTTTAACGCAGTTCCTTCAGCCGAGCGCCAAAGCATCCCCGGATCGTCCCAGGAAAGCAGTTCATCCCTATCCAAAACGCATAACGGATGATTTAATTGCTTATCAGCAAGCCGATAATAAAAGTCGAATCTTGAATAACCTTTTTTATAAAGTTTTTTATTCACAATAAAACGTCTGGCGGCGCCACCACGCTTTTCTGCCTCATAAAGCTCATCTATCTCCAGTACAAAATAGTTATGTGCTTCATATCTGGCTACTTCTGAAAATGCCAGGAAATCCTTCTTCAGAATCTGCTTCTTTGAGATTATAGTCTTTTCAACCAGTTTAAATATATACCAAGCGTCGTCAAGGATAATAGCACCATATAGGTTGGAAAAAACATTATAGTATTTCCTAAGCAGATCAATATTCGTTCTACCCTTTTCTGTCACTATATCAAGGCGTCCCTTTGTTTCTATTGCAAGAAGTTGATATTTTTTATTCAATGCTGTCTTTGAGCAAGGTTTCGGTAGTGATTTGCCAGCCATATTATTTCTCCTTAATTATTCATAAGCCAAAATTCATTTTACATTATAATATTGATTCATTACGTCTGAGCATGGACTAGCTTTTTTAGTTTTCTCAAACACGATGCTTTGGCATAGTTAAAGCTCGAGTATTTCATAACGGTTCGCCTTTTTATGCTTTTCATCAAATCATAACCTGAATCTGCTTCATATATTTTTTCAGAACCTTAAGCATATGCTGCAATTCTTCGCAATCCTCTTCAGATATCTCTAAAAAACCATAAGAACCCCATTTTTCACTATAAATTGGATAGCGTATATTATTATGCAAGCTACTAAAACGAACATTTTTAAAGACAACAGCTTTCAATTGATGCTCTAATTGCTGCGCCAATACATCATCTTTACCATATACTAAAAGTTCAAGGAAAAAATCTATCGCTAAATCGAGCGAATGCCCTATATCCTTAAGTTTAGCTGCATAATAAGTATTCGTCACATCCATCTTGGAGCTTATCGCTGTCTTTACTACTTTTTCCATAGCTTGAATATAATAATAAGCAGATTCGTTATACAAGCCATTTTCAAAGAGCACATCTGCTGCTTTTTCATCGTTCGTAGCGTACACACTATACTCATCAGCAATTTCCGTTCCCTTTTTAACATATCGCATTTTTCCAATTCGTTTATATCTGGCAAAATTCATCTTTTAGCGTTACCCTCCTACCAATTTTAAGATTTATTATCCTAGCTATCATCCTTAAGTTTCTCTATATTCATATTTATTCGCTGGCGGACGAAAATTTCCTGCTGGAGATGGTAGGAAACGCTTTCTTATGCTGCCGGGAAATCTTGCTAAGCGTATATTAAGACGAAGTTGCCAGCATGCTTAAAGTTGCTTGGTATGCTATAGTAAAAGTATGTTGAGAGGCTTGTTACCTTGTTAAAGGTCTGATTACCGCTTTAAAACACCCCTCAGTCATCGCCTGCGGAGATGCTCTTCTCCCTTGACTTTTCTCTCCTCTTCAAGTAAACTTAAAGTATGTTCTTACAAAACCACAGGTAACATTACGCTTCCAGCTACCTTACCTACGGACAAGAAAATAAGCAGTAT
>ERZ791912.20-NODE-20-length-135460-cov-34.178930_pt1 | contig 135460 bp, 113 predicted proteins | sample MGYA00510141_ERZ791912 | MGnify/ENA primary metagenome ERZ791912 (study PRJEB30046, sample SAMN00792082) | human gut metagenome | study: EMG produced TPA metagenomics assembly of the A metagenome-wide association study of gut microbiota in type 2... | reverse complement strand
AAGGTGACGAAACAGGGCGGAATTGTGCGTAAAGCGCACAATTCCGCCCCTCATGTCTCTCCCCTTTGATTTAGCCACACATTCATTTTTGTAAATTAAGCCAAAGTCAGACAGCATATATGAGGAAAGCAGGTGTTCATACATCATAAGATGCACTTGAAGTTCAATTGTGATAGTTCTTAGACTTTTTCTTAGCTACCCAGCTATCCACAGACACGGATGTCTGTGGAAGTGAGATATGGGACATGGATGTCCCGTATCGAACGGTAGCGGAAACTACCATTACGTATATGAAAAGTCTTAGAAATATCCAATTGAAGCTTCTGGCATCGTTGATGTATGAACACCTGCTTTCCTCATATATGCTGTCGTCCGTACGCTAAGAATGTGTGCTAAACAACAATATTCCTACTTAGTTCCTGTAGAACCGAATCCGCCATCTCCACGAACTGTATCACTTAATTCCTGCACTTCGTTAAAAGCAGCTGTTATATAAGGAGCAAGTACAATCTGTGCAACTCTGTCACCTAGTTCTATAGTAACAGCGGCATCAGAGTGGTTGTATAGGGCAACTATTATCTCCCCCCTGTAGTCAGAATCAATAACACCTACTTTGTTGGCAGGAGCAACACCCTTTTTGCATGCCATACCGCTTCTTGCATAGATAAGACCAACAAGACCAGCAGGTATCTCCATGGCAATACCTGTTTTGATGAATTCAGTTGTGCCAGGTTTTATAGTGACTGCTTCTGTCATACCTGAATAAAGGTCTGCACCAGCTGAGTATTCAGTTCCGTAAGTTGGTATAATAGCATCAGGTGTAAGTTTTTTAATATTTACATTTTGTTTCATAAAAATAAATCCTCATTTCTATATATTGTGATTAGCATAAATAGCTTTAGTAACCATCAGCTATGACTACATGCCCCTCCTTAAGCGAGGTCTGTACATCAATAGTTCTCTGGTTAGATGATCCTTTGAATTTTAACATCATATCCTTTAGTTGTTCAACAAACTTCCCATCAACACATATGTCGATGAAAGACAGCATTCTTGCAGTCTCTGGGTATGTGTTATACATACGCTCCATAATATCTTTATCAAACAGATAGCCTGTAAAACACCATATATTTTTATCAGGATATACCTGTTTTACTCTTTCTAATAAAGGAAGAAGTCCTTTCTGGTTAGCTGGTTCGAAGGGCTCACCACCAAGAAGAGTTAATCCTGCTATATAAGAAGGCTTCATTGATTCTATTATTTCATCAATAGTTTCATCAGTAAATGGCATGCCATAATTAAAATCCCATGCAACCTCGTTAAAGCAACCCTTACAGTGATGAGTGCAGCCGCTTACAAATATACTTGTTCTTACGCCGGGACCATTGGCAATATCATTATATTTTATTTCAGCATAATTCAAAGTGTACAGTCCTTTCTGTGAATAAATTTACCTTCATGCTTAGTACTGATTGCTAACTTAAAGCAGGTAAAGGTCAATTAATATGTATAATATCATAAAAAGGACAATCTTAACAGTAGTTAGCAGATATTAATGTGAGTATAATAAGATATAAGTTAAATGCGAAAAAAAACCGGTAAAAACCCATATTAATACAGTTTTGTTGTGTTAAAAATGGTTTGCACAGTGGAATAACAAGGAGGAATAAAGCATGTTAGATATTTATCTGGATAAGTTATATAGGTATCCAAGGATTCAGGAATGCGTCAGTGTAGCAGTTCCATTTAAGAAAGGTGAACTTAAAAGCATATCAGAGATAGCAGTATTACAGAATGGAAAGGAATGCATTATACAGCCTGAAGTGACATCAAGCTATGATGATGGAAGTGTTAAGTTTCTGTTTATAAGCTTTATGGCAGATCTCCCAGCTAACAAACGCACAAAAGTGATTCTTTCTGTAAGCAGTGAAGAGTATGATAAAGCTGTAGAAGCTTCTAAGCTGTCTTATGATAATCCTATAGAAAAGGATGTAAATGTACACAAAGCTGCAGTGTGTGTAAAGAAGACAGAAGCAGGTTATACAGTAAACAGTGGTGAATTAGAGTTTGATGTATCTGATAACTCTGAAAGTATATTTACAAGGTTAGTTGATGGAAGAAAGATATATACCGAAGAGAACTTTGAAGGACCGGTTTTAAAGGATCGAGAAGGAAATGATTATAAGATGTCTATAGGAGAGTGGCGTGTAGTAAAGCCAGGTCCTGTAGAGGTAACACTTTCAGCTAAGGCTTATAATGTTGTTGAGGCTGATAAAGATGGAAATAAAACTGATAAAGGCGGAAATACAGCTTCTATAGATAAAGAAGATATAAAATATAAGAAAATAGAGTCTGAGATACGAATCACAGCCTATGCAGGAAAACCATGGGTAAACATATCATATAGAATAATCAATACATCAGACGAGGAACTTAATATAAAATCACTTGTATTTTATATTAAGAAATCAAAGGACAGCAGGATAACAGATAAGCTTGTACATATAGATATGGCAGCTGGCAACGATTCAACTGGATGTGGAGATATTCTTACAGACAATTCTAAGAACAATGGACCTATATTTATGACAAGAGGAATAGGAGAGCTTGATATGATAGAACACAGGGCTCCTGTTTCAGATATCAGGACTATAGTTGCCACTTCAAACTATAAGACAAGCTTTATCATAGGTAAGAATGGTGAAGAAGTAAATGAGACAATAGATGACAGCTATCTTATAAAAGAGGCTAATGAACATTATGCAGAAGTGTTATATGGAACATTTATGGCTGACTATACAGATGCTGATGATGGATTCTGCGTAACAGTGCATCAGGCACAGCAGAATTATCCTAAGGCAATCAAGTCATGTGCAGAGGGTGTAGCGGTCATGCTTGTGCCAGAGGGCGTAGGTGAGATAACTATGCAGTCAGGTATGGCAAAAGAACAGAACTTCCTTATACACTGGCATAGTCCAGAAACTCATATATGGGAGATAGATAACAGAAGTCTTATATATCAGATGCCAGACAGACCATATATAGCACCTCAGATATTTAAAGAGTCTGGTGCAATGCTTGATGTATTTCCTGATAAATATGATGAAGATGTGGAAATAGCACTTATGGCAAAAGCAGATGGACATTCAAGATGCTATGGTATGCTTAACTGGGGTGATACAGTAGATATGGGATACACAGTCCAGGGAAGAGGTGGCGGAAAACCAGTCTGGAGCAACAATGAATATGACTATCCGCATGCCTGCGCACTTATGTATGCAAGAACAGGAGTAAGAAGATTCCTTGATTATTTGATAGTAGCAGCAAAACACTGGATGGATGTTGATGTATGCCACTATAGCAGCAATCCTTTAAGAATCGGTGGACAATGGGAGCATACAGCAGGGCATTGTAAGAATGGTGTTATGGTATGCTCACATGAATGGGTTGAAGGTCTTCTTGATTATTATCATTTTACAGGAGATGAGAGAGGATATGAGACAGCTGTTGGAATCGGCGAAAATGTCTTAAGACTTCTTGAAACTCCGATGTATCAGGTGCCAGGTGAAGCCAATGCAAGGGAAACAGGCTGGGCACTTCGTACACTTATAGCACTTTATGTAGAAACTAATGATAAGAAATGGCTTGCTAAATGCGACTGGATTATAGACAGCTTCAAGAAATGGGAAGAAGAATATGGAGACTGGTTATCACCATACACAGATAATACAGCAATAAGAGTAGGTTTCATGATATCAGTTGCAGTCGGAAGTGTTATGAGATACTACAGAGTATTCCCAAGAGAGGATGTAAAACAGATGTTAATACATGCGGTGGATGATCTTGTAGAGAACTGCTATATGGATAACGGACTGTTTTACTATAAGGAACTTCCTAGTCTTGCAAGAAATGGTAACAACACACTTCTGCTTGAGTCACTTGCGATAGCTTATGAGCTTACAGGAGATGCCTCATATTTGAAGTACGGACTTAAAACATTCAGAAAAACTATAAATGAAGCATCTGGTGGAGCAGTAGGTATAAAGACAATAACAGACGATGCGGTTATATGTAAGGGTGATTCAGGAAAAAGCTTTGCACAGAGCTTTATACCACTGACTACATATTATAATGCTATAAGTAAGAATGATATGAGTTTCTAATTGCTCATGTTATAATTAATCGTACAATCTAGTATATCAATAGATGATATAAAATAAGAGAGCCTCTGTAATGGTAGTATTTATTTATTATTCAGTAATTATTATCATTACAGGGGCTTTTGTATCAGGTCAAAGTTTAAATAGAGCTTATATTTCAAGCTTAAATTCAAGCTTAAATTGAACTTATAAGTGACATTTGGGCATTGATATGTTAAACTGAAATAAATCTGTAGATTTTAAATAGCATGATGTATGAATATAGTAAGACATATAAAATATTCAAGATTAAACACGCACAGAAAAGAAGTTTAGTGATAAATGAGCGTAGAAAAGAGGATTAGTGTGAAAATAAGATTTTTCACACGCAAGAATGGAGGATTATTATGAGAATAGGTATCAGAGCACATGATGTTGCATATGCACCACTTGATGAGCTTATCCCTAACATACATAAGCAGGGATTTCATTGTATGCATATAGCACTTTCAAAGTCTATAAAGGAGTTTAAGCCGGGAGTTGAGACTATGACACCTGGACTTGCTATGTATATTAAGGAGTTATGTGCAGAGAATAAGGTTGATGTGGCAGTTCTTGGATGCTATCTTAATCTTTGCAATCCTAATCCTGAAAAGCATAAGGAGATAGTCGAGAAGTATAAAGCACATATAAGATTTGCAAGTATACTTGGATGTGGAGTTGTTGGAACAGAGACAGGTGCTGTCAATGAAGAGTACAAGTATGAACCAGCGAATCATTCAGATGAGGCACTTCAGTGTTTTATAGATAACCTAAGACCTATAGTTAAATATGCAGAACAGTTTGGCGTTATAGTAGCTATAGAGCCTGTATGGAAGCATATAGTCAACACAGTTGAGAGGGCAAGAAAGGTGCTTGATGCTATAGATTCTCCAAACCTTCAGATTATATTTGACCCTGTTAACCTTCTTTATACAGGAAACATTGATAAACAGGATGAGATTATAGAAAAGGCATTTGACCTGTTATTAAAAGATATCGCAGTAGTCCACTGTAAGGATTATGTAGTTGAGAATGATGAGCTTAAGTCAATAGCAGCAGGAACAGGTGGACTTAATTATCCACTATTGCTTAAGAAGATCAAGGAACATAAGCCATATGTTCATTGTACACTTGAGAATACTGTTCCAGAAAATGCAGTGGCAACAAGAGAATTTATGGAAAAGTTATACGCTGAGGTATAATTATAACCATTAACGAACGAACAGTCATGCGAAGCAGGACGAAAGAGCGCGATAGCGCGGGTTCGTGAGTATAGGAGCAGATAAAGAGTAAATTATAATATAATGAGCGCAAAAGAAAAGGAAGCGGCTGCGAAGCAGACATTTACTTTTCTTGCGCCATTAACGAACGAACAGTCATGCGAAGCAGGACGAAAGAGCGCGATAGCGCGGGTTCGTGAGTATAGGAGCAGATAAAGAGTAAATTATAATATAATAAAACAGTCATATACAGGCTGTGCACCCGGATTATAGATACACGAGGGGAGAGATTATATGCCAGAGAGCAATATAGAATTAGCAGGAAACAAGAATATTAAGACAAGCAAAGTAGAAAAATCAGTGGATACGCCGGCGGATTTTACAAGCCCGGAGGAGCTTTATAATGACCTTATAGAAAAAGTTAAAATGTACCATCCATCATCTGACCTTTCAGATATAGAACGTGCATATAAGGTTGCAAAAAAGGCTCATGAAGGCCAGTTTAGAAAGTCAGGTGAGCCATATATTATACATCCACTTTGTGTTGCTATTATATTAGCAGAGCTTGAACTTGATAAAGAGTCTATTATAGCTGGTCTTTTACATGATGTTGTTGAAGATACTGTTATGACAAGTGAAGATGTGGCAAAAGAATTCGGCGATGAGGTTGCACTTTTGGTAGATGGTGTTACAAAGCTTACACAGCTTAACTATCAGCATGACAAGATAGAAGTGCAGGCAGAAAACTTAAGAAAAATGTTTCTTGCTATGGCTAAGGATATAAGAGTTATCCTTATAAAGCTTGCCGACAGACTTCACAATATGCGTACAATGCAGTACCAGTCACCAGCAAAGCAGGTGGAAAAGTCCAGAGAGACTATGGATATATATGCTCCTATAGCACATAGGCTTGGTATATCTAAGATTAAGGTAGAATTAGATGATCTTTCCATGAAATATCTTATGCCTGATACTTACAATGACCTTGTAAAGCAGGTTGATATCAACAGACCGGGCAGAGAAGCATTTATAAAGAGTATAATAAAGGAAGTCGGTATGCATATAAGCAATGCCGGCATAGAAGCAGAGATAGATGGAAGAGTTAAGCATTTCTTCTCAATCTATCGAAAGATGGTTAACCAGAATAAGACACTTGATCAGATATATGACATATTTGCAGTGCGTATTAAGGTTGATACAGTTAAAGACTGTTATGCAGCTTTAGGTGTAATACATGAGATGTACAAGCCTATTCCAGGAAGATTCAAGGATTATATAGCTATGCCTAAGCCTAACATGTATCAGTCACTTCATACAACGCTTATAGCATCCAATGGTCAGCCTTTTGAAGTACAGATAAGAACATATGAAATGCATAGAATAGCAGAATATGGTATTGCAGCTCACTGGAAGTATAAAGAAGGCAAAACAGGTGAGACAAACAAGAGTGAAGAGGCTAAGCTTAGCTGGTTAAGACAGATACTTGAATGGCAGAGAGATATGTCAGACAATAAGGAATTCTTATCATCTATTAAGAATGACCTTAACCTGTTCTCTGATTCAGTATACTGCTTTACGCCTACAGGAGATGTAAAGACACTTCCAGCAGGTTCTAACCCTATAGACTTTGCTTACAGTATTCATAGTGCTGTAGGCAATAAGATGGTAGGTGCAAGAGTTAACGGAAAGCTTGTTAATATTGATTATGAGATAAAAAATGGTGACAGAATCGAGATTATAACTTCACAGAACTCAAAGGGACCAAGCCGTGACTGGTTATCTATGGTTAAGTCCACACAGGCACGTAACAAGATTAACCAGTGGTTTAAGCAGGAGCTTAAGGAAGACAATATAATAAAGGGTAAGGAGCTTATATCTAACTATTGTAAAGGAAAGGGTATAGTTCTTTCAGAGATAAATAAACCTGAATTCGTAGAGAAGGCTTTAAGAAAATATGGCTATAAGGACTGGGATTCTATTATGGCTGCCGTTGGACATGGAGCTTTAAAAGAAGGACAGATAGTCAATAAGCTTAATGAAGAATACTTAAAGACAAAGAAGTCTGAGATTACAGACAAGCAGGCACTTGAACAGATAGCAGCAAGTGAAAGCAAAGAAAAGGAGAAGGACAATAAAAAGGGCAAGGGTGGAATCGTTGTTAAAGGAATCCACGATGTTGCTGTAAGATTCTCAAGATGTTGTAATCCTGTTCCAGGTGATGAAATAGTAGGCTTTGTTACAAGAGGAAGAGGTATCTCAATCCACAGAACAGACTGTATCAACATACTAAACTTCCCGGCAAGTGAGCGTGCAAGACTCATAGAAGCAGAGTGGGAACAGACAGAGAACAAAGATGAAAAATACAGTGCCGAGATTAACATATTTGCAGGTAACAGAAAAGGTCTTATTGTTGATATATCAAGATTGTTTACAGAAGCTAACATAGACGTAAGATTCATGAACAGCCGTGTAAACAAGAAGAATATTGCAACTATTAACTTAGGATTTGTGGTATCAGGTAAGGAAGAGCTTAACAGACTTATCGACAAGCTAAGAAAAATAGATGGTGTCACAGATATTGAGAGAGCTACGGGCTGATAAAGACAAGTACCGGCAGAACTAAATAGCGATAAGATGTAGATTTGTAAATATAAGTTATCATAAAAAGCAAATAATGATAAAATATTAAAAATAATATTAAAAATGCCGTATGCCGTTATTGAAAAAGCCGTTATCAAGTAGGAGTTGATAACGGTTTTTTGATAGCATATAATTATTGTGATGTGAGTGTCAAAAGTAAATTCTGTTACTCACTGATGTATCAGGATTGCTACATTGCTATGCAATTCACTTACATCATTAAATATAAAATAAAGTGATTAAAAGGGGAAGATATGTATAAAATAGATTCAAGAATATTAGGAATGGTAGGCACTAACTGCTATCTGTTATGTAATATGGATATTAAAGAGTGTGTTCTTATAGACCCAGCAGACAGCCAGGATGAGATAAGCAGAATGATAGATGAATCAGGATGCAGCCTTAAGGGAATATTGTTAACACATGGACATTTTGACCATATTATGGCAGCAGATGCCGTAAGAGATAAATATGGTGTTAAAGTATATGCATCATGTGATGAGAAGAATACACTTGAACAGCCACATATTAATCTTGGTGAAGCATATGGGCTTAAGCTTTCAGTAAAAGCAGATGTATGGCATAAAGATGGCGAAATACTTAAACTTGCAGGCTTTGATATAGAAGCACTTCATACTCCTGGACATACAGAAGGTGGAAGCTGTTATTATGTAAGAGAAATAGGAGTGCTTTTTTCAGGAGATACATTATTCTGTGGCTCAGTTGGAAGAACGGATTTTCCTGGAGGTAGCATGAGTGAAATAGTGCGTTCAATAAAAGAAAAAGTAATGGTACTTCCTGATGATACGAAGGTATATCCGGGACACGGAGAAGGCACAAGCGTTGGTTATGAAAGAGTGAATAATCCGTTTCTGTGATGAAGAATTATCAATTTAGAATTGATTTATAAATTTTATATTTTATGTATATATAGACTAGACAGAATATTTAATATTGTGTGCAGGTGGTGTTTTTTTGGGAAGCTGTATATAGAGAGGAATAATGATGATATATATTAAAATAGATGATAATAGATTTTATGATGATGCCATAGTGCTGGTGCGCTCATTCTATCCAAGAACAGAGGTTACAGCATATAAAGAAAGCGATAATTCAAGAAATAATCCGAAATATAATCATAAAGACAGTACAGAAGAGAATCTAAAAGATAATCATAAAGATAGTATAGAAGACGATTCAAAATATACATCAGTGGATATTATTGATACTATTATAGACATAAAGGTACCAGATGTTACAGGGCTTAATAAAAGCCAGATGCATGATAAGTTCAAGTCATATCTGTATGAGTATCTTAGTAAAAAGACCGGAAAAACACTTCCATGGGGATATCTTACTGGAGTGCGTCCAAGTAAGATAGCATATATGATGCTTGAAGATGGTGAAAGCGAAGAAACGATAAAAAGACATTTTATGGATAAGCATAAGGCAAGTGAGCAGAAAGCAGAACTTGCACTTAATGTGGCCAGAAAAGAAATGGATATATTGAATCGTATAGATTATAAAAATGGTTATAGTCTGTATATAGGAATTCCATTCTGTCCAAGTATATGCTTGTATTGTTCATTTTCATCATATGCACTTGGAGCCTATAAAGATTACGTTGATAGTTATCTTGATGCACTTATTAAGGAAATGGAATTCGTATCAGGAGCTATGAAGGGGAGAAGACTTGATACAGTATACTTTGGTGGTGGTACACCAACAACGCTTAGTGCAGCGCAGCTTGACAGACTGATAACAGAACTTAAAAGACTGTTTGATATAGATGGATGTCATGAATTCACAGTAGAAGCAGGTCGTCCAGATAGTATAACACTTGATAAGCTTAAGGTGCTTAAGAAACATAATGTTGGAAGAATCTCTATCAATCCACAGACGATGAATCAGAAAACGCTTGACCTTATAGGCAGGAAGCATACTGTAGAACAGATAAAGAATGTATACAATATGGCAAGAGAAGAAGGCTTCGATAATATAAATATGGATATAATACTTGGTCTTGTCGGAGAGGATGTTGACGAAGTAAAGCATACACTTGGCGAGATACAGGCTATGAATCCGGAAAGTCTTACGGTACATTCACTTGCCATAAAGAGAGCAGCCGCGCTTAATATATGGAGAGATAAGTACAAGCAGCTGTCAACAAAAAATACGGATGAGATCATAAGAATGACAGAGGAAACAGCAAAAAAGCTTGATATGGAACCATATTATATGTACAGACAGAAGAATATGGCTGGAAACTTTGAAAATGTAGGATATTCAAAGGAAGGTAAGGAGTGTATATATAACATACTTATTATGGAAGAGAAACAGACTATAATAGCATGTGGAGCCGGAGCAAGCAGCAAGGTTGTATTCCATAATGAAAGCGATGACAACCATTCAGTAAGAATTGAGCGTATAGAGAACGTCAAGGATGTAAGGAACTACATAGGCAGAATAGATGAGATGATTGAAAGAAAGCGGGAATTCTTTAAAGATAACCAGTTCTAGGAAGATATAAAATATAACAGTTGTGAGTTTGTCAGATAAAGTACATAAGTGGGGCAAAGCATTAAGAGACATGTTTTTAATGCTTACACCCCACTTATTGTTTAATATTTAATCGGGCAAAAAACTACTACAGCTTTTTTTTAATAGCCTCTCTTTTATCAATATCAATATCAAGTATGTCCATAGCTTCATCAGCAGATTTGCCAAGCTTTGTCATGATATTTTTAATGGCATCGATAGCTGCGGTTATACGTCCTTCTTCAAGCCCAGCAGCACGCCCTTCCTTAAGTCCAGCGGAACGTCCTTCCTCAAGTCCAGCAGCACGCCCTTCTTCAAGTCCAGCAGTGCGGGCTTCTTCACGGAGAATCTCCATAACGCCTTCTTCATCGTATTCAAATATACTCACATCAATCACCTCTTCTCTATGCTTTATAAAGAAATCTGATAGAATATCCTCTTTGATACATTCATCTACAGCTTCGATAACTGATGTCCTGACATCCAGACCGGATAAATCCATTTTATTACGTACTTTAGTGACAAAAGTCATATAATCTCTGAGTGACTTGCAGCGGTTTAATATGTTATCCGTGAATAATCCGTTTATGGCTGGTCTGATATTATTATCAAAAAAGTTGTCATCAGTAGTGCTATGTATAATATCAGTTGCATCTTCAGCAGGATTAAGATTAATAACCGTAACGATTAACTCAAGCTCTGGATGCTTTGTAGGATGTTCAAACATATCTGACAGCTTAAGAATTTTAATACGCTCTTTCATACGTTCTCTTCCATTATAGAATGTAATAAAATGTGGAGTTGGAATCTTAAGCATACTTCTTTTATGAAGCATATTATTAGGAAATATATTCCTGTATACTTCTGAGCCATAGTGTAAGAACCTTAATGGCATATTAAAATTAAGTGATGACTGCTGTTCAAACATATATAACTCATAGCTGAATACAAATGAGGCATCATTCTTATACTTCATATACACGCCACCTTTTAGCGTTGTTATGCTAAGATTATCAGTGTCTGTATGAGATGAGTTATTCAGGGCATTGTATAAATCCAGTAAATTCTTCTTATCTGAATATAATAGACAAAATACGTTATCACTATATCGTTTGGTTGTAGTAGAGGAACTACTATCATTTTTAATAATTATATTGTTATCAGTTTTTTTGTTGTAATAATTATTATCTTTATCGTTAATTTTCATAAGCAAAATCTCCTTAAAACTTCATTTATTCAATAAGTAAAATTAACAACAGGCAATTCTGCTATGAAATCATATATATTTTAACATGTGGTCAAATATATAACAAGTGAGTTGTTACATCAGGTACATCATATGATAAAATAATCATAATATAGAATCATGCCTTGTTGTGTATATATGGGTAAAATCTGATAATAAAATGGCTGTACTGAATCCAGTGTGATACATAAGAAATGCGTAATATAGAACTTTAATATAAGTATATAATACACATTCAAGACTTAATTAAGTATAGTCATACTATATAATACATAATTTGAAATGTCAATATATAATAAATAAAAAATCTTTTATTTATTATTAAATGATGATACAATATGAATATATTTGTATTGGAGATATAGAGTGTTAAAAGTTTCTGGAATGAGGGAAAACACTTGATTAAAAAGAGAAGAAGGCTGGGAAAATGAATTCGGAAATATAAGCAGTATATACATTCCTGCAAAAGAATTCTATTTAACAGATACAATTAAGTTATGGTAGGTTTTTGTTAAAACCAGTATAAAAAATATACCCACCAGTGTTTATGTATCAATATACATAGTTCACTGGTGGGTATTGTGCAAGATATGTATATGATAGGTGATAGGAGATAGGAGAGAAGCATGCCGTTAGAAAAAGGTGGAAGAGCAGATAAACAGGGGAATAGTTATGAGATTAACTGTGTGATATACGAACTGCTTAAAGTTCTTGATTATGTGAATTACAGTGTTGTGATAGAAGCACTAGGGGAAGATGAAGTAGGGACAGACATACTTGTAACAGATATGTCCGGACACAGGGAACATCAGCAGTGTAAGTCAAGAAATGCAAGTAAAGAAAGCTGGAATATGTCAGACATTAAGGCAAGAGGTATATTAAAAGCATGGAGAAAACAGCTTAACAGAGATAATGAAAGAAGAGTTGCGCTTGTAAGTCCGTTGGCATGTACATTTTTATACGATATGCAGAAAAGAGCTGCTAATACAAGTGGCAGTGCAGAGGATTTTTATAATATACAGATAGCAAAAAGCAGTACAGAGTTCAACAAATTTTATAAAAGCTTCTGTGAAGAAATGGGATTAAAAATAGAGCAGAAAAATACAGAAGCTGACAGGAAAGAAACAGATAAATGTCATGACGAATGTAATGAGGATAATATTAATTATAAAAATGTTCTTAAAAGTATAGAGTATTTGAAAAGAATATCATATAAACAAATGTCAGAATATCAACTTAATGAGTTTATAAGCATGAATATACGTTACCTCTTTAGCAGCGATGAAAACAAAGTGTATAATGCCTTGGTTTCCTATGTCGTTATGGGGGATATATTAGGGCAGGAGCTTACGCAGCAGAAAATAACGGATTATCTTAATGAACAGGGGATAATATTCAGTCTTAGGGATGGAGATAAGAGAATTGCACCAAGAATAAAGGAGCTGAATAAAGAATATAAGGAAAAATTTATACCTTTAAAAAGTGGTTTCGTGCATAGAGAAGAAGCTGACGAATGTATACAGGCTATAGAGGCTGATAAACATATAATCATATCAGGAAGTGCCGGCTGTGGTAAGAGTGGCTGTGCAGAGGCAGTTCTTAAATACTGTGAACAAAAAGGAATTGTACATATTGCTATAAAGCTTGATGTAAGAATTCCTAATAGGAGCTGTGAAAAATGGGGTCAGGAACTGGGATTTCAGAATTCTATAGTTGATGCAATCCATAATATATCACAGAATGAAAAAGCAGTTATTATACTTGACCAGTTAGATGCACTCCGATGGACACAGGCTAATTCAGCGGAAGCTGTAACAGTGTGTATGGAATTAATCAGACAGGTGAAGTTCTTTAATGAAATACGTGATAAAAAGATAACAATAGTATTTGTGTGCAGAAGTTACGACCTTGAAAATGATAACAACATAAAGGGATTATTCAGAAAGCAGAATAATTCAGGTGCAGAAGCTTCACAGGATGATGAATGGAAAGTAATAAAGGTAGATTGTTTTAAAGAAGATACTGTAAAGAAAGTTGTTGGCAGTGAATATAATAAAATGTCTGCCAAGCTGAAAAATCTATTGAAAATACCTAGTAATCTGTATATATGGCAGCATCTGGATAAAGAAAGCTCATATGATGGATGTCTGACAACAAGCCATCTTATAGATAAATGGTTTGAGCAGATATGCATGAAGAGCAGATTATGTGGTATAGCAGAGCAATCCGTTTCTGAGGCGAAAACAGATATTGTAAACAGACTTGATAAAATGGGACGTTTATATGTGCCAAAACAGATACTTAAAATAGATGTAGCAACACTTGATTATCTTATATCGTCAGAACTTATAGTTGTTCAGGGGAACAAAGTCGGTTTCGTACATCAGTCGATACTTGATTACTTTATATCACAGAATATGCTGGAAAAATATTATGACGGGGCATCAATAGATGAGATTATTGGAGAGAAAAGCAGGCAGACTCCGACTAAAAGATATCAGGTACAGATGTTTTTACAGAACATTTTAGAGCTTGACAGTGCAGAATTTATTGATGCAGGCGGAAATATGCTTGCTTCAGATAACATAAGATATTATATAAAGTATCTTTTTTATGAAATATTAGGACAGATAAATAATCCAGATGATAATATAACAACATTTATTATTGATAACTGCGACAGCGAAGAGTATGGAAGTTACCTTATCATAAATACAATATATGGCAGGAAAGACTATGTGAATATATTACTTACTAATGAAATTATGGAGAAATGGTATAATATTCCTGATAAAAAAGAGATTGTTTTTAATCTGCTAATCAGTATGAGCATAGACCTTACAGAGGAGGCAGTGGAGTTTATCAGAAAGCACGCATTTGCAAGTAAAGAAGATGATGCGATGTTTATGAGGTGCTTCCATTATGATATAACACAGGAAAGTGATGCTGTGTTTGAACTTAGAATGATGTTTTACAAGCATTATCCGGAATTTGCAAAAGATGTCTATATAGACATAAAAAAGATGATGGATGGCTTTGAGAAAAGAACAGTAAGACTTATAGCCTTCTGGTTAAAGAGAAAGATAAATAGTAAGGGAAAATCATTGTATCATTATGAAGAAGACCTGATAAGTTCTGATGGTGAATATATTATAAAAAATGCAGATTATATTCTTGATGAGCTGCTTGGATGTCTTTCTAAGGAGAAAGGAAGATATATCAAATATGGTGACTGGTCATATAATCATGCATATATGGGGAATATTGAGAGGGTGAGTGTGGAGCTGGTGAAAAAGGCAGCAGTTGCACTTGCAGATAATTCGCCGGACACTTTCTGTCAGTACTTTGAGCCATATATGGGAATGGGATATGCTGTATACAATGAAATAATATTAACAGGACTTGCACACCTTCCGGTCAGATACAGCGATAGAATTATAGATTATATAACAGAAAGCTTTAATGATAATGTATTTGACTATACGAGCGGCGCAGATAATGAGCTGGAACTTGTTAAAAAAGTGCTGCTAAAGCATACATCAGAATGTAGTGATGAAACATTTTCCAGACTTGAAAGCATAATATATTATTATGTGTCACCAGATGCACTGCAAAAGTATAAAAACAGAATAGAATACAATCAGGATAAAGAAATACGCCCTGTTTACTGGAGTTATTGGGGCGACCTGCAATATGAATTATTACATTGTCTGCCAGAAGAAAGAATAAGTAAAAAGAGTAGAGAATTAATACAAGTTCTTTGCAGGCGGTTTGATACAGTAAAAACCTGTTATGTAAATGATAATGACCATTCAGGCTGGGTAAAATCTCCGGTAGCAGGTAAAAAAATAAGCGCAAAACAATGGATAAGAATAATAACTAATGAGAAATTAAAAAATAGACAACATTCTAAATGGATATCTGTTAAAGGTGGTTTTATAGAAAGTTCATATGACACATTCATTCAAGACTTTGAACTGGAAGTAAAGCAAAATCCTGTTGAAATGATAGAACTTGTATTAAGTCATAAAGATGATATTCCGCAGGCATTTGTAGATGCATTATTTATGGGTGTAAATATGTCAGAGCAGCTTTCGGATGTAGACAGCAGTATTGTTGAAAGAATGCTGCTTGAATGTCCATGTGATATGGAAAGCCAGAGAGCTTCATATTTCTGTGGAATAATTGAGACATTAAGCAGTGTAAAGTGGTCAGAAGAAGTCCTTTGTGAACTTAAAAATATTGCAGTAAATCATCATAATCCTGACAATGATAAGCCTTGTGTTACAAGTCAGGATGACAAGGAGATGAAAAGCTGCCATATGCTTCAGAGTAATGCGCTTAACTGTGTCAGAGGAAGAGCGGTAAGAACTATAGGAAAACTTCTTGAAGATAATAAATCATTATACGAAGAATTTGCAGATATTATTGATAAAGCAGTAAGGGATGATAATGCCGCAGTGCGTTACGCTGCATTATATGCTTTGTGGCCGGCATATAATATTGACAGACAGTGGGCAGAAGAAAGAATATTATATATATTGGAAAGGGATGTCCGTACATTAAGCTTCTCAGGCTCAAAGAATGTGTTATTTTATCTTTATCCTAAATACAAGGAAAGAGTTATTGATATAATAAGTAAGGCTTATGAGTCAGATGATAAAAAACTGACTGATACAGCGAGCTATATGGTATGTGAATTCTATATAAGATATGGTGAATTCACAGATATTATGAGTACACCAACGGATAAAAACGAGGAGCAGGTAAAAGCTATATTAGATATGGCGATAATGTATCTTGAAGTTGATAAATACCGTGAAGCTGCCAAGAAGATTATACTTGATTATAGGAATACAGATATAAATGTTGAATTTCCACTTTCGAAAATGTTTTATGACAAGTATATAGATGCAAAACGTGACAGACAATTCCTGCATGAATTCATAAAGACCAATCTTAGCAGAAGAATAGTCGACTTATTTATGCATTTTCTGACAGAAAGCGCCGTATCGCTTGTGGATTACTCAGACATAATAATAGAATTATGTGAAAATGTTTTATCTATGGATAATGATGAACTGCAAAAACAGTGTGGCTTAACAGCTTCAATTTCCGAGCTTATCATAACACTATACGATGAAATCTCTAACTCCAACATAACAGCACAAAAAAAGACTGCCCAGAAATGTATGGACTTGTGGGATGTAATGTTTGAAAGACAAATCGGGGCAGTGAGAAGGATTAGTGAGGCGATGATGGAGAGGTGAGGACGATAAAAGGCTTGTATCAATATGCATTATAAAACTTGATAAATTTTAAGCGAAGGCGGTAGATAATTATTTTATCTGCCGCCTTTGTGTTTGTGGACTATTCTTATAAGAGTTTTTTCAACTGTTCTCTTTTCTCAATATCAATTTTTAATATATCCATAGCCTTATCTACGGATACATGATGACTATCCATTATATTTTTGATTGCGTTCAGGGTTGCTTCATTACGTTCATTTTCAAAACATTTTTAAGACCTTCCGTAAGTGCTTGAGCACGAGATTTCTTACGAGCTTCTTTACGTAAAATATCTATAATCACTTTCTTATCATATTCAAATATATTCACATTAATCCTCTTATTCCTATGCTTTATAAAGAATGACAGAACATCCTATTTAATAAGAAAAACTGTTATTGGTTTTAATTGTTTAGTTACTATTGGAATGAAAACGGGAAATAAATTTGCATTATAAAATAAAATGCTCTTTTTATTTTATAAATGTGGATAAAAATTACATTGTGTAATTTATTAAAATTGTATTTTTATTAATAATAACAAAGTAATGCTTGAATTATCATAGATGATGATGTATATTTGAGTAGCTTTAATATGAGTATATCATATATGAGAATGTATTATAACAATAAGAAAAATAGGTAAAAGAATTGCAGATTAATAAAGAAGAATATAAGCAGGAGAAGGCATCTAGAGAAAATCGCCTTGATGAATTTAATGAGTGTGTCAAGAAAAAAATTAGTGAATTATCTAAGAATATAATAAGTGAACTTGTTGAAGAGAGAGAAAAACAGGGGTTATCTCAAAAAGAATTAGCAGATATGATAGGGATACTTCCTTATAATTTGGCAAGGTTTGAAACGGGAGTAAGAATTCCTACATTGATTATGTTAGAAAAGTATGCATCAGCAGTTGATAAGCATATAGATATTCAGATTAAGGAAAATAATGAATCGTTATGTTTGAAAGAATAGTTTACATAAGATAAATGAAAATATAAACAATGAGTTGATGTAGATTTAATATATTATTGATAGTTAAGTGGATTTTATATATTGGAGAAGGATAAATAATGAGAGTTTTACATGTAGCAGAATGTATAGGTGGTGTAGATAGATATTTAAGAAGTTTTTTAAAGTATTCATCTTGTGAGAATATAATGATTCTTTCTCAATTATATAAAAAAAGCGATTATCAAAAATTAGCTCAGTATGTTGAAACAATGCATATGAAACATGGTATAGGATTTTCTGCTGTAAAAGAAGCTATTCAATTAAGAAGTAAAATAAAAAAATATAATCCTAATATTGTATATGCACATTCTTCAATAGCGGGTGCAATAACTCGTATGGCTTGTATTGGGTTGAATGTGAAAGTTGTATATAATCCGCATGGATGGTCTTTTAATATGGAAAGTACGAAAAAGAATTTTTACATAATGTTAGAAAGAATAATGGCAAAATTTTGTGATGCAATTATATGTATTTCTGAAGCAGAAAAAAAATCGGCAATAAAATATAGAATTTGCAAAGAAAATAAATTATACGTTGTTTATAATGGTATTGATATTCAAGAATATAAAAAAGAAGAAGTAGTACTACCAATTCCCAATGATGTATTTGTTGTGGGGATGGTCGGTCGTATTTGTAAACAAAAAGCACCAGATATTTTTATTAGAATGGCATACGAAGTTCAAAAGAAAATATCTAATGTTTATTTTGTTATTGTTGGAGATGTGATAGAAGAAGCACAGGAAGAAAAAAGAAAAATAGAAGATTTAGCAAAAGGTCTTGGAGTTAAATTGTTGATTACAGGTTGGGTTGAAAATCCATTAGCTTATATGAGTAGATTTGATGTTGGTTGTTTATTAAGTCGCTGGGAGGGATTTGGATTAACAATTCCCGAATACATGATTACAGGTATTCCGATTGTTGCAAGTTCAGTAGATGCCATACCATATTTAATAAATGATGGAGAAGAAGGATTACTTGTGGAAAAAGATGATTGGTGTTCAGCAGCAGATAAAGTTATAGAATTGTTAAACGATACAGAAAAAAGAGAAAAAATTGTTAAAAATGCAGAAAAAACAGTAAGAAAAAGATTTGATGTAAAAAGGGTTTCAAAAGAGTGTGAAAATATATTTGAAACATTGGTGAATGTATGAAGAAAATAAAAATATTACACTTTGTTTCTGGACTTATATCTGGTGGTGTAGAACAAATGTTATATAATTATTGTAAATTTATGGATCATGAAAAATATGAATTTGTTATAGTATATCAGCATGTACCGGTTTTGACTTGTATAGAAAAGATGGAGTCAATTGGATGTAAAACAATCAGGATTACAGCACGAAGCGAAAATTTTATTAAAAATATTAAGGATAGTATCGATGTGATACAATCAGAAAAACCGGATATAGTTCATGCTCATATGAACTTAATGAATTTCTGTGCTTTATATGCGGCAAAAAAATGTGGAGTTAAAGTAAGAATTTCACACTCACATATTGCAGAAAAAAATAAAGGTATTATGTTTAATATGATGGCAAATGTGTTTAAGCAAATGTGTATTAAATATGCAACAGCTTATTTTGCATGTGGAGAAGAAGCAGGATTATACATGTATGGAAAGAAAAAAATGGAAGCAGGAGAAGTTACAATAATACAAAATGCTATAGATTTACAATATTTTAGTAAAAATAAAGAACTTAACGAGCATTTTAGACAAACAAATAATTTAAATGGAAAATTTATAGTGGGACATATAGGAAGATTTTCACAGCAAAAAAATCATAATAAATTAATAGATATATTTAATGAAATATTAAAAATAAATGAAAATAGTTTCCTTTTGCTGGTAGGAACTGGCGAACTTGAAGATGAAATAAGAAGAAAAGTTGCTTCATTAGGAATATCTAATAATGTTTTATTTTACGGAACTACTGATAAGATGAATGAGATTTATAGTGTAATAGACGTTTTGTTGCTACCATCATTGTTTGAAGGATTGCCAGTTGTTTCTATAGAAGTTCAAGCAGCTAATGTTCCAGCAGTTTTTAGTTCTTCAATTGCTCCGACATGTAAAATTACAGATGCTATAAGGTTTGTTGATTTGAATAAAAATGATAAAGAGTGGGCGGAAGAAACAATTTCTCATTATTTATCATTTAAACCATGTGATTTAACTGATTTACAGGAAATATATGATATAAGAAGTAATGAAAAGAAATTAGATAATATTTATAATAGGTTATTAAATGGAGTGTAATGATGAAAAAAATTGGAATATTAAATTGTAGTCATATATATAATTATGGAAGTGTATTACAATCATATGCAATGGAAAAAGTTGTTGGTGAAATAACAGGTTATGATACTTATAGTGTGAGGTATAGACAAAAAAAAGGATTGCGATATATAAAAAATTATTTTCCATTAATATTTGAAAAAGACATTGTTAAATTTAAACTAAAAGGTGTAAAAAGAAAAATCTATATAAAATTTATAAATAAAAGTCTTGGGGAAAATTGTAAAAAAAGAGAACATTATTTTCAAAAATTTGTTAATGATAATTTTAATTTTACAGAAACATATACAACGATAAACGAGCTGAATAAAATGTCATTAGAGTATTCAAAATTTGTTTTAGGTAGCGATCAGGTTTGGCATCCAATAAATTATGGAAGTCATTATTACACAATGGAATGGATTCCTGAACAAATTAAGAAAATTACATATGCTGCTAGTTTTGGTGTTAGTAATATACCTAAATATCAAATAAAAGGAACAAAAAAGTTCCTCGGCAGAATAGATAATATATCTGTGAGAGAACAACAGGGAGCTCAAATTGTGTATGATATGATAAATAAGAAGGTTCCTGTTGTTGTCGATCCAACACTTTTATTAGATAGTGATATGTGGGGGGGTATTTCTGCAAATATACAAGATAAAGATTATATTTTTTGTTATTTTTTAGGTGACAACAAAATGGCAAGAGAAATGGCAATTGCAATGAAAAAAAAGACAGGTAAAAAGATATTTAGTATACCATGTATGGATGAAATTAATTTAGAAGATTTAAAATTTGGTGATAAGCAATTATATGATGTTGGTCCATCTGAATTTTTATCTTATATAAAAAATGCGGCATATGTTATTACAGATTCATTTCATGGAACAGTTTTTTCTGTATTATTTAATAAACAGTTTGTCGTTTATAATAGATATAATAATAAGAATAAGAATTCAACTAATTCTAGAATAGATACATTGCTTTTGAAAATAGAATTAGAAAACAGAAGAGTTCTTAATAATTGTTCTACAGAAGAAAGTGTAAATATTCTTTTAGGTGCAATAGACTATTCGAAAGTGAATTTTAAGGTAAGTGAGTTAAAGTCTGAATCTATAGAATATTTAAAATGTGTTTTAAAAGAATGTGATAAATAAAAGGGAAACATATAGATATGATTTTAAAAAAGAAATTATGGGTTATAGGTTCAGCTTTTTGCGTATTTTTACTAGGTTTGATTTTGTGTAACAATAAAGTATATATGCTTTTTTTATTTAATATGTTTATGCTTTTTTTAATTATATATAAAGCTCAATTTTCTATAATGTCGGTATGGGCATTTGTTCCTAATTATACTCTTATGAGCGTTTTTTATTATTATGAAACAGGAATTGCATATGGAAAATTAGCATATATACACAAATTGTACATGAATGAGATGTGTATAGCTCTTATTTGTTATAATATTATTATTTTTATTTTTTGTTATTATTCACATTTATTACAATATGAAAAGAAAGTATATGAGGCAGATGTTAATATAAATACAACTACAGCTATTATATTTGCTATTTTAGCTGTTGTTATGGTGTACATTGCTTTTCCAAGTCTTAATTTTACGTTTGATAGTTCAAATCGTTTTAATGCATTATTGCCAGGACATTTTTGGAATCATTTTTCAATTATTCTTTTATTATTTGCTGTCGGTAATTTAAAAAAATCAAGAATTATACAAATTTGTTTTTGCATAGTTATAGCTTGGTTCCTATTACATAGTGAGAGAGTTGATGTATTGGGATTGCTTATTTTTTTAATTATAAGATATTGTTCTAGAAAAAATTATAATTTTAGTTTTAAAGTTATGAGTGGTGTTACAATTATTGGTATATTTATATTTGTTGTATTTTTATACATAGGTAATAGTAGAGCGGGAGAACAAATGGTATTATCGGTGTCTTCATTTTGGCAAAATTTTATGACACAAAGCACTTCTTCTGATTTAGGTCATGTATTTAATGGAACTATTGATTATGTAAATAATAAGGGATTATTGTATGGAAAAACCTATATTACATATTTACAAGGTCTTATTCCTATGTTTGATCAACCGCTTAGAGCAGGACATTTGGTGGGAGTGTATTATCATACAGCAGGGGGAGAATTTATAATATCTGAGCCATATATTAATTTTGGGTATATAGGCATATTAGTAATTATTCCAGTATACATATGTATAGTTGAGAAAATAATCAAAAAAAATACATTATATGGGAGAATAGTATTTTATTTTTTAACTGCATCAGCAGTTAGGTATTTGTGGTATGGATTGACATATATTGAAACTGGAATTATATATTTAATTCCATTATCGTATTTATTGTCAAAAGTTTTGAAAATAAAAATAAAGAAAAAAGGAAACTAAAATGATATCAATTGGAGAAAAATGTTGTGGATGTACAGCATGTTATGCAATATGTAAAAAAAAATGTATAAATATGTTACCTAACGATGAGGGTTTTTTGTATCCTGTTGTTGATGTGAAAAAATGCGTTAATTGTGGATTGTGCGATAAGGTTTGTCCTATAGAAAATAAGATACAGGGTGTTTCACCTATTAGAAGTGTTGTTTTAAGAACAAAAGTGGAAGAAGATGTTTTAAACAGTGCCTCTGGAGGGTTTTCAATTCCTTTAGCTAATTATGTTATAAAAAATGGTGGTGTTGTATGTGGCGCTATCATTAATGAAAAACATGAAGTACAACATAAATTAATAGATAATTATGAAGATATTAATTTGATTAGAGGTTCAAAATATGTACAAAGTTATATGAATAATTGTTTTCAAGAAATAAAAAATAAAATAGTAGAAGGAAAAAAAGTTCTTTTTTTTGGAACACCATGTCAAGTGTATGGATTAAAAAAATATTTAAATTATGATTATGATAATTTGATAACGGTTGATCTAGTATGTAAAGGTGTTGCATCCCCTAAACTATGGGAAAAGTATCTAAATTATAGAGAAGAAAAACAGCAATCAAAAGTAGATTATATAAACTTTAGAAAAAAAAATAGAGGTTATCATTCTGCTGATTTAGAGATAAAATTTAAAAATTCTAGTGTATATGCAAAAAATAAGACTGATTTTTTTATGAGGTCTTATATAAATAGCATATGCATGAGAAAAAGCTGTTATCAATGTAATTTCAAAGGAAAAGATAGATGTTCAGATTTTACAATATTTGATGCTTGGAATGCTACAAAATATACAAGTTTGAAGAAAGATGATGACAAAGGTTATACTAATGTATTAATACATACAAACAAGGGAAATGAAATTTTAAATGAGATTTCGAATATGTATAAAATATATGAATCAGATATAAGTAAAGCAATATTTTATGATGGAGTAATGGTAGATAATCAAACAGAGTATATGAAACAAAGAGAAAAATTTTATGAATTATTAAATCAAAAAAAAATAGATGAAACTGTTCAAATTTTACTACCAATTAAAACGATAGATGTTTTTATGGAATTAATTAAAAAAATATTGTATAAATTAGGATTACTTAATTTGATAAAGAAATTGAAGGAGGGATTAAATGGCAAAAATTAGTATTATAATCCCAGTATATAATGTACCACGAAAATTTTTAATTAAATGTATTAATAGTGTTATAAAGCAAACATATAAAGATATAGAAATTGTTATTGTTGATGATGGTTCAGGTGATGAATGTTCTGCATTGTGCGATGAATTTAAGGGAAAAGATAATAGAATTAATGTAGTGCATAAAAAAAATGGAGGATTATCTGATGCAAGAAATGTAGGTGTTCAAAATACTAATTCAGATTGGTTTATGTTTTTGGATGGTGATGATTGGATAGAGGAAGATGTATGTGAAAAAATATCAGAGTTAATTAAATATAATACTGATGTTATTGTATTTGGAATGTATAGAGATCAGAATAATAATGTTAGTAGAATACCTATGAAATACTATAGAGATAAAGAGTATTTAAATGAGGAATGTGAAAGCCTTAGAAAAATGACATTAAAACATGATTATTTTCTTTCATCAAGCGTTGCAAAGTTATATAATATGGAATTTATTAAGAATAACAATCTTTGGCATGATACTGAATTAAAATGTGGTATGGAAGGTATTGAATTTATTTATAGAGTTTTTTGTACTACTAATAATGTAAAAATTTCTAATTATTATGGATATCATTATGTGTACAATGAAGATTCATTGTCGGCTATACCTACAATAGAAAATAATTATTTAACTATGAAGGGGATAGAAAAAATAAAACAAACAGCGAATAAATTGCAATTGGATGATATTGCACTTATTAATCAAAGACATGTATATTCCATAATGGCTATTGCTACACGTAGTTATTTTAATCCTAGACAGAAGAGTACTTATTTCAAAAAAAGAAAGGAATATATCAGATTTATAAGAGAAAATTATTTAAAAGAATTAATAAAAAATATAAAATATTCAGAATATCCGAAAAAGAAAATTATTTTATTATTTTTGATAAAACATAATTTGTATTTTTTAATAAATATATATTCGTATGTTAGTGCATATAGATTTATTCGATAAGGATGGAAAAAATAAATGAATATAAAAGCAATAACTAAAAAAAATGTATATATTCAAAACAAACTTTCTGAAATAAGAAACAAAAGAAGTAATGATATTATTAGAAAAAGAATTAAAGAATGTTCTGAAATTGACTCAATTTTGAATTTTGATAAATTTAGAGATTTAATTATATCATGGAAAAAAGATCCTTATTTTATGGATTCAGTTAATGAATATAAATGTGTAGGTTCTGAATCTTTATTTTATGGTCAATTAAAAGCATTGTGCGATTATTCAGGAGTAAAATATAAAGGAAGTAATTTGTTATTACCTAAATTAGAGCATGGTTTGGATTTTTGGGAACGAAGAAGAGGATTTTTAGACGATAAATGTGATTTTAATTATTTATTTCAAGGTGCTTATAAAGTTAATGACATTCATAAAGAAAATCCATATACACCTGTATATGTTATAGGGCCATATGTTCATTATGCTAAGGATTATTATACAAATGAAGAATTTATGGAATTAAAACAGAAATTGGGGAAGACATTGTTAGTATTTCCTTTTCATAGTTATGAGACAAGAACACTTTCATATAATTCAGAAATATTAGTTAATGATATTATGGATAATTATGCAAAAGAATTTGATACAGTAATGGTTTCTATATATTGGAATGATGTTGATAGTGAATTGTGTGAATTGTTCAGAAAAAAAGGAGCTATGTTAGTATCAAATGGCTTTAGATGCGATGATAATTTTATCAGGAGACTTAAAGCTATTATACAATTATCAGATGTAACATTAGGAAATGATTTAGGAAGTCATATTGGATATTCTATTTATTTAGGTAAACCTCACATTTTTGTTAGTAATCATAGATGCGAAGTGGAAAAAGAAGATAGTGATATGTCGTTAACCTCACATGATGATGTTATTAAGAAAAATAATTTTGAAATTGCAGCAAAAGAATTTTCTTTTGAAAATTATAAAAATGGATTAGATGGTAAAAATTCGTTGTTTTACCAAAAGTTTTGGGGTGGAGAAAAGAATATCAAAACAGAAAAAGAAATACAAGCAATTTTTGAAGTTTCTGAGCGAATATTAAGAAAATCCAAGGGATTTCGTAAGAATTTTGATAAAGCAGTAATAAGTACAATGTTATATTATAAAGAAAATCAAGATTTATTACATTATAATATTTTAAAAGATGCGTTAGGTAAAATGAATAAACAAAAATAATAAGGAGAAAAAATGGTTAATATAGTTTTATCGTTTGATGATGGAAGACATGATAATTATGAGGCATATAAAAATATATTAAACCCTTTAAATATTCCAGCAACATTTAATATAACAGCAGGATATGTTTTAAATGATATTGAAAAAAATGATATGCCAGGACCGCATAAACCAATGAGTATAGAAGAAGTTGCTGAAATGAATGAAAGTAGCATATGTGAAATTGCTGGACATGGTTATACACACGATAATACAATAAAAAGCTTGATTAAAGGAGTTGAATGGCAAAGAGAAAATTTAGGATATGATTTTGTAGGAATTGCAAGTCCACATTCTGAATATGATTTAAAAAAATTAGAAGAAGATATAAAAGTATTTAGAGATAATAATGTGGTTTATTTAAGGGTAAGTAATGATTATTCAAAGTTAAAATTTTTTAAGAAAGCTATCAGAAAAATAAATCGAAATATTCATTCAGGATATTTATATTATTTTATTAATAAGGATTCTATATGTTATAATAAAAATTTTATATTGTATAGCGTGCCAGTTTTAAAAAATAATAAATTACATGAAGTAGAAAAATTTATTGATATAGTGTCAAGAACAAAAAAGGAAGCTACAGTAATTTTTATGTTTCATAGTATACTAAAAGAAGGTAGTATGTACTATGAAGATTTATTTTCATGGGATTATAAGGATTTTTATGATTTATGTGTATTTTTAAATGAAATGCGAAAAGACAAAAAAATTAATATTATAAAAACTATAGACATTTTCAATCAAAACAATAAGAAAATATAATAAAATTGGTAACTTTTATTATAAAAATATCTAAATATTATTTGAATTAGGAGAAAATAAATATGAAAATTGCAGCATTATTAACTGGAAGAGGAAACAATACTTTAAAAGATAAAAATATCTTAAATGTTTTAAATCATCCTGTATTATATTATCCATGTTGTGCAGCTAAAAAATCTGAATTAATTCAAGATTTTTTTTGTAGTAGTGATGATGACAATATTTTAAATGAATCGGAAAAACTAGGATTTATTCCAATAAAAAGGCCAGAAGAATTAGCTAAACCAACAAGTCAACATTTAGATTGTATTTTACACGCGTTAGAAACTATGAACAATAACTATAATGTTTGTCCAGATATATTAGTAGTTGTATTGGCAAATAATGTAACAATAAAAAGTGAATGGATAGATATATGTATAAAAAAAATGATTGATGATATGTCTATTACTGCTGTTGTTCCGGTATATGAAGATAATGATCATCATCCATTAAGAGCTAAAACTGTAGATGAAAATGGAAGATTACAAATGTATGGAGGAAATATAGAAAAAAGTATATCAACTAATCGTCAAGATTTACCAAAATGTTTTTTCTTAGCACATAATATTTGGGTTTTAAATGTTAAAGAAATGTTAAAATCAAATGGAAAAGTGGGTCAACAACCATGGACATTTTTAGGAAATAATATTGATTATTATGAAATTGATGAATCATTAGATATACATAAAGAAATTGATTTATATATAGCAGCAGAATGGGTTAAAGAAAATTTTAAAGATTATATACAATAAAATATTAAAATTATAAATACTATTCTATTTTTGAACATAAAAACTGCGGTATTTACCGCAGTTTATCTTATGTTAAATTTAGTACATATTCTGGAGGAAAAGGTAATTGAATGGATATAAATATTTATTTAAGAATATAGGTCTTTTAACATTAAGTAGTTTTGCAACAAAAATTTTAGTTTTTTTTCTTGTTCCATTATATACTAATATTTTAACAACAACAGAATATGGTACCTATGATCTTTTCAATACTACAATAGGTGTTTTAATACCAATACTTACATTAAATATACAAGAGTCTGTAATGCGTTTTTCACTGGAAAAAAAATATAGTAGAAATGCTATCATAACTATTGGGGCAAAATATCTATTGATTTCAAATATTATTGTAATAATAGGATTAGAAATTAATTCCATATTTAATATAAGTATATTAGTAAAACAATATGCTATTTTCTTTTTTTTAATGTATGCAACACAGTCTATGTCTGGAATTATTATATCATATATTCGCGGAATTGATAAAATTGCAGAATTGTCAGTTTCAAGTGTTATAGCCTCATTTGTTACGATTGGACTTAATATTGTATTTTTGGCTGTTTTTAAATGGGGATTAATGGGATATTTTCTTGCTAATATAGTAGGACCATTTTTTCAGTGTATATATTTAATTATTAGAGCTAATGTTATTAAAAATATAAATTTTCATAATAATTTTAATACTGAAAAAAAAGCAATGCTTTCATATTGTAAACCAATGATTGCTAATGGTGTAGCCTGGTGGGTTAATAATACATCAGATCGTTATATTGTAATTTTTTTCTGTGGATTAGCTGAAAATGGTGTTTATTCTGTTGCATCAAAAATTCCATCAATATTAAATATTTTTCAATCTATATTTAATCAAGCATGGACATTATCTGCTGTGCGTGACTTTGATCCAGAAGATAAAAATGGTTTTTTTGCTAATACATATAAAGCATATAATTGTATGATGGTAATTTTATGTTCTTTTATTATTATGTTTGATAAAATACTCGCAAAATGTTTATATGCAAATGATTTTTATATTGCATGGAAATATGTTCCTTGGTTAACCATTGCTGGAGTGTTTGGAGCAATGTCTGGATATATTGGAGGATTTTTTTCAGCAGTAAAAGATTCTCGAATTTTTGCTAGTTCAAGCATAGTTGGAGCTATTTCTAATATAATTTTAAATTTGATATTGACTCCTTATATGGGAGCATTAGGTGCAGCTATTGCAACCGCAGTTTGTTATGTTGAAGTATGGATTTTTCGATATATTCAATCAAAAAAATATATTAAATTAAGAATAAATATATTTAGAGATATAGTAACATATGTATTAATTTGCATACAAGCAACAATTATTTATGTAAAAAGTAATTATATATATTTATTGCAATGTGTTTTATTTGTTGCAATAATTATACTTTATGCTGATGATATAAAAAAAATAATTAATAAATGTATAAACAAAATTAGATGTAAGTATAAAACTAAAAAATAAGTTATTCTTGTTGATATGGTTTAATAAATTATAAAAGATATGCTTCTGTAATATATACAATTATGTAATCTTTTAAATTGTTCATTTATGGTTTTTACCCTGTTTTTTTACTACTGTTATTTTATTTAATTTTTTATATAATAAGTTGGGTGAAAAAATAACATATATTATAGTTATATTAATGAGTATATTATACATATTCATTCCTATTCCAAAATTATTTTGGGGAATAGATTTAAGTTTTAAATATATGGCATTTTATGCTGTGGGTGTTTCTTCGCAAAAAATATTAAAAAAAATTAATGTTAATAATGTTAATAATAGAAATAATAAGGCAAGTCAAAGTATTATTGCTATAATTTTACTTATAATAAATTTTTGTTTATCATATTATGGATTAACTACAGGAATAATGTGGTTTATTACAGCACAAATTGGTGTGATTGGTGTAACAATTAGTTCATTGATAATAAATAAAAATAGGCTCTTAGAATATTTAGGAAAGATTTCATTAATAATTCTTTGTATGCATGGACCTATTTATAGGATTGTGATAAAAATTACATCAGTTATTCTTAATATAAATTCTGATATTATAAGAACTAATTTATTTTATGCAGTATTTATTGTATTAGTAACGATTTTAATATGCAGTGCAGTATATAATATAGTTATAAGAACTGTTCCATGGATGGTGGGTAAGAAAAATAATATTTAGAAAATTTAATTGTATTCATTTTATATTTTAATGAAATTATGTTAGTTATTAACTTATTTTTATGAAAACAATATTGTAAGGAAAATTTTGAAATAATATATTAATTTATTTGAAAATTTGATTATATTAATTTTATATACAATATTATATAAGGAGAAATATATTATGTGTGGAATAGTAGGATACACCGGAAAGAACCAGTCAGCCCCAGTACTGTTAAACGGCTTAGCCAAGTTAGAATATCGTGGCTATGACTCAGCTGGTATAGCAGTAAGGGATGGGGATTCGCCAGTCCAGGTTGTTAAAGCAAAAGGAAGATTAAAAGTATTAGCAGAGAAGACTAACGATGGTCAGTCTGTTATCGGAAATTGTGGAATAGGTCATACAAGATGGGCAACTCACGGAGAACCATCTGAAACTAATGCACACCCACACATTTCAGATGATTATAATGTTGTCGGTGTGCATAATGGAATTATTGAAAACTATCAGGAATTAAGGGATAAGCTTACAAGAAACGGTTACAGCTTCTATTCTTCAACTGATACTGAGGTGGCAGTAAAGCTTATTGATTATTATTATAAAAAATATGAGCATACACCGGTTGATGCAATTAATCATGCTATGGTACGTATCCGTGGTTCATACGCATTTGCAATTATGTTTAAGGAATATCCGGGAGAGATATATGTTGCACGCAAGGACAGTCCTATGATTTTAGGTGTAAATGATGGCGACTGTTATGTGGCATCAGATGTTCCTGCGATACTTAATTACACAAGAAATGTGTATTACATTGGAAATATGGAGATAGGTCGTCTGGCTGACGGTCATATCACATTTTATAATCTTGATGGTGATGAGATTGAAAAGGAACTTGTTGAAATAAAGTGGGATGCGAAGGCGGCTGAAAAGGGCGGTTATGAGCATTTTATGATGAAGGAAATCCATGAGCAGCCAAAGGCAGTTAAGGATACTCTTAATTCAGTTCTTAAGGATGGAAAGCTGGACTTATCAGCAGTAGAGCTTACTGATGAAGAGATAAAGAAGATATCACAGATATACATAGTGGCATGTGGTTCTGCTTATCATGTAGGTGTTGTCGCACAGTATGTCATAGAAGACCTTGCTAAAATTCCAGTACGTGTTGAGCTTGCATCGGAATTCAGGTACAGAAAGCCGCTTCTTGACCCAGACGGACTTGTCATAGTCATAAGCCAGTCAGGTGAAACAGCGGACAGTCTTGCAGCATTAAGACTTGCAAAGGATAAGGGACTTAAAACGCTTGGCATAGTAAATGTGGTCGGAAGTTCGATAGCAAGAGAGGCTGATAATGTATTTTACACACTTGCAGGACCAGAGATAGCTGTTGCCACAACAAAGGCGTACAGCACTCAGCTTATAGCAGCATACTGTCTTGCACTCCAGTTTGCTTATGTGAGAGGTGAAATGGAACTTTCTGAATATGAAAGACTTTTATCTGAACTTGAAACTATACCTGAAAAGATAGAAAAGATACTTGAAGATAAGGAAAGACTCCAGTGGTTTGCAGCAAAGGTAGCTAATTCAAAGGACATTTTCTTTATAGGACGAGGAATTGATTATGCAGTGAGTCTTGAGGGAAGTCTTAAGCTTAAGGAAATATCATATATACATTCAGAGGCATATGCGGCGGGCGAACTTAAGCACGGAACCATAAGTCTTATTGAGGATAATATTCTTGTTATAGGTGTGCTTACACAGAATGAGCTTTATGAGAAAACAGTGAGCAATATGGTAGAGTGCAAGAGCCGTGGGGCATATCTTTGCGGGCTTACAACATATGGAAAGTATGAGGTTGAGGATACAGTTGACTTTACCACATATATTCCAAAGATAGATGAACATTTCACAGCATCGTTGGCAGTAGTGCCACTTCAGTTACTTGGTTATTATGTGAGTGTAGCGAAAGGGCTGGACGTTGATAAGCCTAGAAATCTGGCTAAGTCGGTGACAGTGGAATAAAATATAAAGATAAGGAATACTATACTGATTATTGGGATAATTATTACTATAATAGTTGTTATATGTATAATAATATTTTTTGGTGATGGATAAATTAGATAGTATAGTGTTGTAAGCGCAACATCGTGCATACTCAATCGCGCATCTTCTAAATATAATAATTTTTTTTAGAAGATGCGTTATTATTAAAGTGATAACGATGAAACAACAAAATAATCGTTAAAACAAAAGGAGTATATATGTTATTTAAACAATTAATAGATGAATTTCTTGATAAGTGGGATAAAGACACATCAAAAGCATATCGAAAAAAGATATATTCATTTTATCAGTATTTAGTTGAGACGAAGAATGCGACAGATTCTAATTATAAAAGTATATTAAAGGGATTAGAAATAGAAGATGTAGCTGAAAGTATAATTTTTTATGTCAAACGTAATCAGGTTAAGTATAGAGCATCAGCAGATTTGTATATATCCACAGTTAAAAGCTTTTATGCATATATTTCTGCAAAACAGATATGTTCCAATATATATTTTGATAATAAAGTGTATGCACCAGACATGAAAGAACAGTGTGAGTGTGCAATAAAATGTCTTAAGCTTAATGAGTCAAAGCAGGTCATGCCTTTAGATGAGGAAGCAGCAAGACGTATTGTTGACAGATGTAATGAGATAATTAACCTTGCTAATTATGATGAGCTAATAAATGGAAAGTGGGATGGAACATTTTCAGCGTATGTATCAGCTTTAATTTCTAAGCTTGTATTATGTTTCGGAATGAGTAATAAAACTATAAGAGAATTGAAAGCTGTGGATTATAACAGTACTAATGGTCGTATAGTAATCAATGGATATTCTGTTCATTTGCCGGACACCTTAAAGACAAATATGGATACATATATGGACTATAGAACAAGAGCGATTAATGAGTTATGTAATGGTTCAGATGTTAACCAATATATGTTTATAGAATTAAGTAACCCGCGTAAGAATATATCGTACAATACAAGACTTTTTTTTATTCTTAATGAATTAATAGGTTCAACATGTGCAACAGCATTGGCAAAGTATGCGATTATACAGCTGATCAGGCAAGGGATTCCAGCTTATCTTATAAAGGATTTTACTGGCTATAAGGATGATATATATAATCATTGTCAGGAGATAGTTAATGAGGAGAATGGTGCAGTGTCAAAAGAGGAAAGATGCAAGATTATAGATGCTGGAATCAGGATGAGCAGGTTGAGTGAGATTATGTAGAAAATATATAGTTTGAATTCAATAACGATTGAGCATTAATTATCAATATTGATGAAGGAGTGAATAATATGCCAGATTTTAATATATCTGATTCAATGGCAGAATCTATTTTTAATAATGAGATAATACAGAATATGACGGATGAAGCATTTGATAATATACTTGATACGATAGGATTTGTTGTACCAGATATTATAAGAGATATACCAATATTTAAGTACACTGTTTCCATATATTCGTTAGCAAATGACATAATAAAGCGTGTTGAATTAAAGAAACAATTCAGATTTTTAAGGGAATTGTCTAAAGGTAACATTAACCAGAAAGAATTAAATGAGCGAAGAATTGCATATGTGAATAAGAAAAAGTGGGTATACAGGGAAATTGAGCAGCTATGTTTATTTATATCAAGAAGTAATGATGTTAATAAGTCACAGATTCAAGCATATCTTTATATTTCACTTGTGAATAAAGATATAGAATATAAGGATTTCGTGGAATATCTGCAAATTATTGATATGATGTTTATTGAAGATGTGAAGGAATTGATAGATATATTTGAGCAGGGGAAGAATCATAAATATGATTATGCAAGGTGTTTTAGATTGCAGGCATTGGGAATGCTGACTGGGGGGATAACTGTTTACTGTGGAGAGTCGAGGGTGGATAAGTTTTATTTAACCAATATGGGAAGAGACTTATGTAATATTATAATAAATAATAGGAATAACTAAAGAAATTTATCAACACCAAGTATTACGATTTTAACGGTGTTTTACTGACTATGAGTAGATTGATTAAGATTGTGTTATTAGGATAGGAGTTTGGTTATATGAAAAAGTTTAAAAAATATGGAAATGATATAAGCTATAGAGACATTTTACAAGTTGATGGGGCAAATGCAACGCATCATGCACTTTATGGTAAATCTCCAGTTTTTAATGGAATAAGTGCAAAAAATATAGAAGATGAATTAAAAAAAGATAAAATATGTAGATGGAAAGAATATTGGGTTGAATATATTAATGCATTTGATAAGTTAATAAATATATTGCCAGATTCTGTTGTTACGATAAATGTTGGTAGACAGGCAGTAGAGATTGGTTTTAAATATCTTATAGTAAAGAAGAATGGAGAAATAAGAAAATCAGATAGAACACATAATTTAAGTGAGTTAGCTGATACAGTATTTAAAGAATATAGTATAAATGATGATTATATGAAATGGGTAGATGTTTTTTGCCACGTATATAATGAACATATTGAAAATGGATATGTAGAGTATTTTAGATTTCCAGAATATAAAAATAGTGAGTATTTTGATGGTGTTTTTTTAGATATAGATTGGTTATCTTACAATTTTTCATTGATTTTATTAAAATTAATGCATTTTGCGGGGATTGATGATGAAATAGAATAGATAGCATAAATACTGCGTTATGGATGTGGAAAGATTGTTTGATTTAGTGTTTGTTTAATCTAAGCATGCAGCTTTTCATGTAGATTGTTATTCTCTTTAAGACTGATGACGTAGCGAGTTCCATTTTTTTCACATTGTCGGTAAAGTTCTGGTGTAGCGAACCCGCTGTCACCACGAAGCCAGAGAACGCATAGAAAATAATACGATAACTGATATTCTTAATAAGATTGAATAAATATAGATTGTATTTCATAGATATATAAAGTTGTAATAGAAATTCTTAATACAATAAGATATAATATGCATAAGACCGACAATCCAATAAAGTAAAGACGAGGGGTGAGGGCAATTATGAAGAACTTAAATATTCCTGTTGGAGTATCGGATTTTACAGAAATTCGGAAGAACGGATATTATTATATAGATAAATCGGGTTTGATAAAGGATATTCTAAAAACAGCTTCTACTAAGGTTACTTTGATTACAAGACCACGGAGGTTTGGTAAAACATTAGCGATGAGTATGCTTGATTCATACTTTGATATTCGCAAAGACAGTAAACAATTATTTGATGGATTAGAAATATCACAGAATCAGGTTTTATGTAGTGAATGGATGAATAAATATCCAACAATCTTTGTGTCGTTCAGACAAGTTGAAGGCCTTGATTTTAAAGGTGCTTACGATATGCTTACAGTAGTTATTGCTAATCTTTTTAATGAACATATTTATCTCCTTGACAGTAAGAAAGCAACTGAATTTCAGAAGACTTCATTTAAGAATTTACTTAGTGGTAATGCATCTGTAAAAGAAGTTAAGAGTAGTATATACCTTCTTATGAATATGATGAATGATTATTATAATGAACCGGTCATTCTGCTTATAGATGAATATGATGTTCCAGTAGCAAAGGCCAATAATAATGGTTACTATAATGAAATGTTAGATGTTATGAAGAGTCTTATGCAGACAGTAAAGGATAATAAAACACTGAAGTTTGCTATTATTACGGGATGTCTTAGAATTGCGAAGGAAAGCATATTTACAGGTATGAACAATTTTGTTTCAGATACGATTGTGTCTTCGCGTTTGAATGAATATTTCGGTTTTACGCAGAAAGAGGTTAATAAAATTCTAAGTGATGCGGATGCAATAACGCATGCTGATATTATAAAAGAATGGTATGATGGATATCATTTTGGTAATTATGATATATATTGTCCGTGGGATGTTATGAATTATATTTTGGATTTACAATATAATCCTAAAGCAAAGCCACAAAGTTATTGGAAAAATACAAGTGATAATGCAATTATTCGTTCATTTATAGATTATTCAGGAAGTAATATAACCAGAAAATTGGAAGTGCTTATGTCAGGGGGACACATTTTTCAGCATATAGATGAATATTTGACGTATGATTATTTACATTCGGATGAGGATAATATATGGAGTATTCTATATTTGACAGGATATCTTACACAAGTGAAAGAAGATGTTGGACGCAAGTTAGATGATAGTAAAATGACAGCATTGACCATTCCCAACAAGGAGATAAGGGATATATTTGAAACCACAGTTATTAAATGGTTTGATGATAGTGCACGAATGTGGAATAGAAAGGCTTTATTTGATGCAGTATGGAGTGGTAATAGTGAGAGCATTACTTATGAAATGAATAAGCTTTTAAGGAAAACTATAAGTTATCACGATTACAGGGAAGATTTTTATCACGCATTTTTAGCAGGAATATTTGCAGGTGCAGGCTATATGGTTGATTCCAACAAGGAACACGGTGAGGGAAGAAGTGATGTTGTTGTGTATGACACTGTTAATGCACGTGTGGCTGTTTTTGAAGCTAAGTATACAAAAGCTTTAGATAAATTGGAAAGCGAATGTGATATTGCATTGGAACAGATAGATGAGCGTATGTATGCAAATGAATATGAAGATGACTATGATGACATAATGTGTTATGGAATATCATTTTTTAAGAAAAGATGTTTGGTAAAAAAGAAGTAATATTCAACAGCACGCTATTGACAGCGTGCTATCAATAGCGTATTATAATATAGTTCTTTAGCTGCAGAATGACTGCAGCTTTTTTGATATTCTCATTTGATATGCTAATTTAAGAAAGGATGTTGCAAGTGGTAAGAGATAAACTTCATTGTGGAGAGCTTATAAAACGCCTTAATGACATATTGGGAACATGTGCAAACAAGGAACTTAAGAGCGATGATATGACAGCATCACAGATAAAAATGCTTATAATCATCAGTGAAACTAAAAACGAAAGCATAACTCTTAAAGAACTTGAGAAGCATTTTGGTGTGGCACAGGCGACAGTAGCCGGAATAGTTGCAAGACTTGAAAAGAAGGCTATGATTGAAAGCTTTTACGAACCAGATGATAAAAGAGTAAAGCATGTAAAGCTTACAGACAAGGGACGTGGTGTATGTAAGCATGCATGGGCGAACATGGTAAAGAAGGAAGAATGGTTTTTATCCAGTCTTGATGATGATGAAAAAGAAGAATTATGGCGCTTATTACAAAAGATATATGATAATATGCGCAGAAATGAGGTTTGATGTATGATAAAAACATTATCGGCTTATATAGGCCAGTATAAGAAGGATTCAGTTAAAGCTCCTTTCTATATTATATTTGAAGTACTTATGGAGATTCTTATACCATTTGTTACAGCAAATATTATAGATAAGGGTATTCAGGCAGGCAATATGAAAAACGTATATATATACGGAGGAGTTATGATAGTACTTGCCTTTGTCAGTCTGTTTTGTGGTGTTCAGGCAGGAAAGTATGCAGCCAGCGCATCAACTGGCTTTGCCTGCAACTTAAGAGAAGGAATATATACCAATATACAGAATTTCGCATTTTCTAATATTGATAAGTATAGTACAGCAGGTCTTATCACACGTATGACTACAGATGTTACTAATGTGCAGAATGCATACCAGATGCTTCTTAGAATAGCTGTAAGGGCACCGCTTATGATGATATGCAGCATGGTTATGTGTTTTATTATTAACCCGACTATGAGTACTATATTTTTAGTGGCACTTATACTTCTTGGATTCGTGCTTTTCTTTATTATATATAAGGTAACACCTATATTCACAGAAGGTTTTGCAAAGTATGATAATCTTAATGCGAGCGTACAGGAAAATATTTCTGGTATACGTGTAGTTAAAGCATTTGTCAGGGAAGATTATGAGAATGATAAGTTCAAAAGGGCAGCAACCAGTCTTTATAATACATTTGTAAAGGCAGAATCATGGCTTGCTTTTAATAACCCGGTTATGATGTTTGTCATATATGCAAGTATTATTGCTCTTTCATGGTTTGCGTCACATTTTATAGCAGATGGAACTATGACAACAGGTAATCTTACATCTATGTTTTCGTATGTTATGAGCATGATGATGGCACTTATGATGCTTTCCATGGTATTTGTTATGGTGTCTATGAGTGCTGCAAGTGCAAGACGTATAGCTGAGGTTCTTAACGAAAAGGCAGATATAACTAATCCAAAAGCTCCAGTTATGGAAGTTTCTGATGGAAGAATAGATTTTAATCATGTAGACTTTGTATATAAAAAAGACAGTGAAACAGATACACTCCATGATATAGATATACATATCCAGTCAGGAGAGACTATTGGTATCATCGGTGGAACTGGCTGTGGTAAGTCAAGCTTTGTTAATCTTATAAGCCGCCTTTATGATGTTAAGGACGGAAGTGTATGTGTTGGTGGAGTTGATGTAAGAGAATATGATATAGAAACTCTTCGAGATGAGGTATCAGTTGTTCTTCAGAAAAATGTGTTATTCTCAGGAACTATTCTTGATAACTTAAGATGGGGCGATGATAACGCAACAAAGGAAGAGTGTATAGAAGCATGTAAGCAGGCATGTGCAGATGAATTCATAGAGCGTATGCCAAATAAGTATGATACATGGATAGAACAGGGTGGAACTAACGTTTCTGGTGGACAGAGACAGAGATTATGTATAGCAAGGGCACTTCTTAAGCATCCTAAGGTGCTTATACTTGATGATTCAACAAGTGCGGTGGATACAGCAACAGATGCTAAGATAAAGCAGGCATTTGCAACTAAGATTCCAGGAACAACTAAGCTTATAGTATCCCAGAGAATTTCAAGTATCCAGGATGCAGACAGAATACTTGTGCTTGATAACGGAGAAATCAGTGGCTTTGATACACATGAGAAGCTTATAGAAAATAACAAGGTATATCGTGAGATATATGAAGTCCAGACACAGGGCGGCGGTGATTTTGATGAGCAGAAGGGAGGAGAAGATAATGAGTAAAAATGTTGAAAATTCTGATAAAATATTGAATAAATCAGACATAAAGCCGGGTAATGAAAAGCATAAAAGAAAAGATAGTGAAGGAAAGAATGCACTTCATGTTATGAAAAGATTATTAGGATATGTTTTAAAGAATTATAAGTTTTCATGTATAGCTGTTGTGGCATGTATTATAGTTTCATCACTTACAACACTTATAGCTACTCTTTTCATCCAGAAGCTGGTTGATAACTATATTATTCCACTCACACAGTCAGCAGTGCATGATTATGCTCCACTTGCAGCTGCTATTATAAAGCTTTCAGCAGTACTTCTTGTTGGTGTGTTATGTTCATATATATACAACAGAATCATGGTAAATGTTGGGCAGGGTACTTTAAAAAAGTTAAGGTTTGAGCTTTTTACTAACATGGAATCGCTTCCTATAAGATATTTTGATACACATGCGCATGGTGATATTATGTCAGTGTATACTAACGATATAGATACATTAAGACAGCTTATAAGCCAGAGTATACCGCAGGTTATCAACTCATGCATAACGCTTGTTTCTACATTTGTAAGTATGATAGTGCTTGATATTCCACTTACTATAGTATCTGTCATAATGGTTATTATTATGTTGTATGTAACATCCAGATTAAGTGAACTTTCCGGAAAATATTTCGTTGAACAGCAGAAGGATATTGGTAAGGTTAATGCTTATATTGAGGAAATGATGGAAGGACAGAAGGTTGTAAAGGTGTTCTGTCATGAAGAGGAAAGTATAGAGCAGTTCAGAAAGATTAATGATGCACTCCGTGCAAGCGCTAATAACGCCAATAAGATTGCTAACATTACTATGCCTGTTAATGGCAATATCGGAAACATAAGCTATGTTTTATGCGCTATTGCTGGTGGCATATTAGCACTCAGTGATTTTTCGGGACTGACTATAGGTACTCTTGTAGCATTTTTAAGTCTTAATAAGAGCTTTACACAGCCTGTAACACAGATAAGCCAGCAGGTAAGCAGTATAGTAATGGCTATGGCTGGTGCCGGACGTGTGTTTGAGTTATATGATGAGAAGCCCGAAACAGACGAAGGCCGGGTTGAACTTGTAAATGTAAAGTATAATGCAGATAAAGAGCTTACAGAAACTAAAGAAAGTACTATGATGTGGGCATGGAAGAGACCAGCTATGGATGGTAAGCCAGTAGAATACAGAAGACTTGAAGGCGATGTCACATTTGATGGTGTAGACTTTGGATATAATCCTGATAAGATGGTGCTTCATGATATCAGAATGTATGCAACTCCAGGTCAGAAGATAGCATTTGTAGGAAGCACAGGTGCTGGTAAAACTACGATTACGAATCTTATTAACAGATTCTATGATATACAGGATGGTAAGATAAGATATGATGGTATCAATATCAATCATATTAAAAAGGATGATTTAAGACGAAGCCTTGGTATAGTGCTTCAGGATACGAATCTGTTCACAGAAACTATTATGGAAAATATCCGTTATGGCCGTCTGGATGCAACTGATGAGGAGTGTATAGCAGCAGCAAGACTTGCCAATGCAGATGGCTTCATAAGACGTCTGCCTGAAGGCTATAACACAGTGCTTCATAGTGGTGGTGCTAACCTAAGCCAGGGACAAAGACAGCTTTTAGCCATAGCACGTGCTGCAGTAGCTGACCCACCGGTACTTATTCTTGATGAGGCAACATCTTCTATTGATACAAGAACTGAAAAACTTGTACAGAAGGGAATGGATGCGCTTATGTCAGGAAGAACCTCTTTTGTTATAGCACACAGACTTTCTACAGTTCGTAACGCAGACTGTATCATGGTTATGGAACAGGGCAGAATAATAGAAAGAGGAACACATGAACAGCTGATGGAGGAAAAAGGAAGATATTACCAGTTATATACAGGTAAGAGTATATCAGCGTAGGTACAAAAGCATGAAAATAGCTTATTATGAGATTGACAATTCTGACCTGGAAAAATATAATTAAATATTGTTCAGACAAATATATTGTTTAAATTCTTTGTCTGGAATAAAAGTATATATTGGTTAAGTTTAATATGAAAAAAGAGATGAATAATGAACTTATTGACTACGTAGTCAATGATTTCAAAAGTGGTATTAAGCATGGAGTGCTTGTTGCTAATCTGACATATGCCCTGGCTAAGGAGTATGGTATGTCAGAAGCTGAGGCATACGAACTAAAAGTGGCAGCTATGGTGCATGATATTGGAAAGCTTAAGCTTTCAGAGTATCTTTATGGAAGAACGAACAATGGTCTTCCAGAAGAGGAAAAAAAGTATATGGGCATGCATTCAAAGATTAGCTATGATGTATTGAAAAAGTATGATTATTCAGATAATATTATGGAGGTTGTACTTTTACACCATGAGTGCTACGATGGAAGCGGATATCCTGATGGACTTGTTGGTGAGGATATACCGATAGGAGCAAGGATTCTTAAGGTTACAGATGAATTCGCAGCTCTTATATCAGACAGACCTTATAGAAAAGCATTTGATATAGATACAGCTGTTTCTATTATGATTGATGAGGTGAAGAATCTTGATATGAAGGTCTTTATATTATTTCAGAGACTTATTCATGAGGAATCAACGCTTGAACTTATAAAAAACAGCAGAATTGATATTGATGACCTGGATATAAGTGATATACTTGATATTTAGAATGATCTGATTATATGGCATCCATATGGTTTATTTATCAGAGTTTGTTTTAATCAAATATTTACAGGAATGAGGTAATTAACAATGGCAGAGTCAATGGTTGGCTTAAAAAGAACACACAGATGCACAGAGGTGTCAGGTGCTGACATAGGAAGCACAGTTACAGTTATGGGTTGGGTAGCTAAGAGACGTAATCTTGGTTCGCTTATATTCGTTGATTTAAGAGATAGAAGCGGCATCCTACAGATACTTTTTGATGAGAATATAGTTGGTAAGGAAGGCTTTGATAAGGCTTATACATTAAGAAACGAATTCGTTATAGCAGTAGTTGGTAAGGTCGTTAAAAGAAGCGGTGCAGTTAATGAGAATCTTAAGACTGGTGATATTGAGATAGCAGCAGAATCTTTAAGAATCCTTTCAGAGTCAGAAACACCTCCATTTCCTATAGAGGATAGTATAAATACTAAGGAGGATATCAGACTTAAGTACAGATGTCTTGATTTAAGAAGACCTGATATACAGTCTAATATTATCATGAGAAGTAAGGTGGCAACTCTGACAAGAGCATTTCTTGCAAAGGAAGGTTTCCTTGAAATCGAAACACCTATGCTTACTAAGTCAACTCCTGAGGGAGCAAGAGATTACCTTGTACCAAGCCGTATTCATCCAGGTAAGTTCTATGCTTTGCCACAGTCACCACAGCTTTTTAAGCAGATGCTTATGTGTTCTGGTTATGACAGATATATGCAGATAGCAAGATGCTTCAGGGATGAGGACTTAAGAGCTGACAGACAGCCAGAGTTTACACAGATTGATATGGAGTTATCATTTGTTGATGTTGATGATGTAATCGATGTTAATGAAAGACTTTTAGCCTATCTTTTCAAGGAAGTGTTAGATGTTGATGTTAAGCTTCCTATCCAGCGTATGACATGGCAGGAGGCTATGGATCGATTCGGTTCTGATAAGCCGGACTTAAGATTCGGTATGGAACTTAAGAATGTTACAGATATAGTTAAGAACTGTGGCTTCAGCGTGTTTACAGGAGCTATTGAGAATGGTGGTTCTGTACGTGGTATTAACGCTGAAGGTCAGGGAAATATGCCTCGTAAGAAGATAGATGCACTTGTTGATTTCGCTAAGGGTTATGGAGCAAAGGGCCTTGCCTATATAGCTATTCATGAAGATGGTTCACTTAAGTCTTCATTTTCTAAGTTTATGACAGAGGATGAGATGAATGCACTTGTTGAGGCTATGGAAGGTAAGCCAGGAGATCTTTTACTTTTTGCAGCTGACAGAAACAAGATTGTATGGAATGTACTCGGTGCATTAAGAGTTGAACTTGCAGGACAGATGGGACTTCTTGACAAGAGTGATTATAAGTTCCTCTGGGTAACAGAATTCCCACAGTTTGAGTGGTCAGATGAAGAAGAGAGATTCGTAGCCATGCATCATCCATTTACTATGCCTATGGATGAGGATCTTGATAAGCTTGAGTCAGACCCAGGTTCAGTACGTGCCAAGGCTTATGATATTGTACTTAACGGTACAGAGATAGGTGGTGGTTCAGTAAGAATCCATCAGGCTGATGTACAGTCAAGAATGTTTAAGGCACTTGGTCTTACAGATGAAGTTGCTAATGAGAAGTTTGGTTTCTTACTTGATGCATTCAAGTATGGAGTACCACCACACGCAGGACTTGCATATGGTCTTGACAGACTTGTTATGCTTATGGCAAAGAGAGATTCAATAAGAGACGTTATTGCTTTCCCTAAGGTAAAGGATGCAACATGTCTTCTTACTAACGCACCTGATGTTGTTGATGCAAAACAGCTTGAAGACTTATCTATTAGCATTACAGAGTCAGAACAGGAATAATATTTTAAGAGCATTTGAAAGTATTTAATGGATATTTTCAAATGCTTTTTTTAATTATATTTTTAGACAATACTTTGTGAAATCTGGATAAAAATAATGGCTTTATCAGCTTTTTTTTAGCAAAAATATTGCATTTGGATAATCATGGGTATATACTTTTTTTATAAATCTTGGCAAAACTATAACAAAAGACGGGAGAAAAATTATGACAGAGAATCAGTATATAAGGGCAAACAGGACTGTTTTATTTACAGTTCTCATAGTATTTGGTTATATTGCGCTGACACTGATGGCAGCATTAGGAGTGGGTGACGGACATAACAAAGGAAAGATTTTAATACAGTTTGTTGTGGCACTTGCGGTAATTGTTGTATCAGTAGCTGCTTATATTTTAAGGAAGAAGACCAGAGTGTGTGAATTAACGATTGCGGTATCAATGGCACTTGGATATGTTGTTCTTATACTGCTTAATTCAACTGATGGTGTATGGACATATGTACTTCCTTTGATTATGGCTTCGATGGTATATCTTAATGAAAAACTAATATTGTGGGCTGATGGCGTTGCGATAGCTGCTAATGTCATAAGACTTATTATGGATTATAATATGTATAATGGAGTGGTTATGGCAAGCAGGGTTCTTGCTATATTAGTATTGGTTATTGTTACATGTATATCTCTTAGTGTAACAAAGCTGCTTAAGCAGTTTTTTGCAGAGAATATGAACAAGATAGAGGCAGCAGCAGTTATACAGAAAGAGAATAACGAGAAGATGGTTGCTGTAGCTGATAATATAACCAGACATTTCGGACAGGCTATGGATATGCTTGATGAGTTAGAAAAGAGCATAGATATAAACCACAATTCAATGAAAGATATAGCAGAAAGCACAGAAAGCACAGCAGAAGCCATACAAAGACAGGCCACTATGTGTGCAGAGATTCAGGAAAACACTGATATTGCTGAAAAAGAGATAAGCGAGATGGTTGAGGCCTCACACAGAACAGATGAGACTGTTAATGATAGTAAGGCTATAGTAGTTGAACTTAAGGAACAGGCACAGAATGTACATGATGCAAGCAATATAATCGTAGATGTGATTAACAGTCTTACAGAAAAGGTTGATGATGTACAGGGATTTATTGGTTCTATCGTAGAGATTTCAAGCCAGACTAACCTTCTTGCATTAAATGCTTCAATAGAAGCAGCAAGAGCAGGAGAAGCCGGAAAGGGCTTTGCAGTAGTAGCAGAAGAGATAAGACAGCTCTCAGAACAGACTAAGAATGCATCTTCAAGCATAACAGATATAATCAATAATCTTTATGAAGATACGAAGAAAGCTAATGAGAGCATAAAAGCGTCAGTTGAGTCAGTTAATAAGCAGAATGAACTTATTGATAATACAAGAGTGACTTTTGAGGACGTAGGAAAAACAGTTGACAATCTTATGAACAATATAGATTCTGCTGAGCAGAGCATTAACAAGATACTGGACTCAACTTCTGTTATTTCTGATAATATTTCACATTTATCAGCAACAGGAGAAGAGGTAGCAGCTGCTTCAACTGAAGGCCTAAGAGTATCTGACACAACAGTTGAAAGCATGAAGAACTGTAAGAATATATTACATAACATATATCTTCTTGCAGAGGATTTAAAACGTTCGACAGAGGCATAAAATATAATAAAATGTATAATTATACATTGACTTATTTATAAATAATCTATACAATTAATAGTCATACAGGTTGTATAACTACAACTATAGAAAATGGAGGTTGTAATATGTATTCATTTGATGAAGTATTGAACTATGATCCAGAATTAGCTAAAGCTATGGATGATGAGTTAGCAAGACAGAGAAGCCATATTGAACTTATAGCTTCAGAGAACCTTGTAAGTAAAGCTGTTATGGCAGCTATGGGAAGCCCTCTTACTAACAAGTATGCAGAAGGATATCCTGGAAAGAGATATTATGGAGGCTGCGAATATGTAGATGTTGTTGAAACACTTGCAATTGAGAGAGCTAAGAAGTTATTTGGTTGTGAATATGCCAATGTTCAGCCACATTCAGGTGCACAGGCTAACCTAGCAGCATTCTTTGCTATGGTAGAACCAGGTGATACTGTTATGGGTATGAGCCTTGACTGTGGTGGACACCTTTCACATGGTTCACCAGTTAATATTTCTGGTAAATATTTTAATATAGTTCCTTATGGAGTTACAGCTGAAGGCTTTATAGATTATGACGAAGTATTAAGAATAGCTAAGGAATGTAAGCCAAAGATGATTATTGCTGGCGCATCTGCATATGCAAGAGTTATTGATTTTAAGAAGTTCAGAGAGATAGCTGACGAAGTTGGTGCTTATCTTATGGTAGATATGGCTCATATCGCTGGTCTTGTAGCAGGTGGAGAGCATCCAAGCCCTATCCCTTATGCTGATGTAGTTACAACTACAACACATAAGACATTAAGAGGACCAAGAGGTGGTATGATTCTTTCATCAGCAGAAGCTGCTGAAAAGTTTAAGTTTAACAAGGCTGTATTCCCAGGAATCCAGGGCGGTCCGCTTATGCATGTTATTGCTGGTAAGGCAGTATGCTTAAAGGAAGCACTTGATCCAAGCTTTAAGACTTATGCTAAGAACATTGTTGATAATGCACAGGCTCTTTGTACAGGACTTATGAACAGAGGTTTTGATATCGTATCTGGTGGTACAGATAATCACCTTATGCTTGTTAACCTTTTAAGCAAGAATAAGACTGGTAAGGAAGTAGAAAAGCTTCTTGATGCAGCTAACATTACATGCAACAAGAACACTATCCCTAACGATCCAGCTTCACCTTTCGTAACAAGTGGTATCAGACTTGGTACAGCGGCAGTTACAACAAGAGGCTTCAACACAGCAGATATGGATGTAGTAGCAGAAGCTATTGCTTTACTTGTTGATGATGTTGATGCTAATCAGGCTAAGGCTATGGCTATGGTTAAGGAACTTACAGACAAGTATCCTCTTTATGAATAATGCTGGAATATATAAGAAATGAACTTCTGGGGATGGCTGATAAAGGGGAATATGCAGCATTTACATCCTCACTTATTCCTGGATGCGATAATATAATAGGAATAAGACAACCGGTATTAAAGCAATATGCAAAACAGCTGATAAAGGAGAATAAGGATTTTCGGCAGCTGCTTAGTAAACCGGATATTTATCAGGAAGAAACGTTGCTTAGGAGCTACATAATAGGAATGGGAACAGCGAAGGAGAAAGACTTTAAGAAGGCTTTAAAAGACTTCAACGCATTCGTTCCGCTTGTGAACAACTGGGCTGTCAACGATAGCTTCTGTGTGGAATTTAAGGTTATGGATATGTTTCGGGACGAGTTTCTGCCATACATAAAGAAATGTATAGAATCGTGTGATGAATACAGGGCAAGAGTAGGTCTTATAATGTTGTTAGACCACTACTTAAAGGTTGATATGCATGGCATGAAAAGACCGAGAATGAAAAAGGTTACTATTAAAGATATAGAAAACACAGATGAAAGAAATTGTGACAATGGTTTATATCTTGATGATATATTTTCACTTGTAAACAGGGATTTTTCGACCTATGGATATTATACACAGATGGCAGCAGGCTGGCTTCTTGCCGAATGTTTTGTTACATTTCCCAAAAGAACGTGGGAATATCTTACAGATACCGACTGCTTAAAGTTAGATAAGCTGTCATATCAGAAGGCAGTACGAAAGATATGTGAATCGCTCACGCCGGATAAAGAAGTTAAACTAAAAGTTAAAAATGATCTGAAGCAGATGTAATAATCTGTTTCAGGTCTTTTTTTATTGCTCCATATTATGATGTCGGGGTCAAAATCCCCCGACTTTAATAATTTGAATACCAAAATAACTATTGACAATATATAAGTAATGTAGTATAAAAATATTGTTTGAAATTCAAAGTAAGATAATCAAACAGTTAGTAAGTCAAATAAATAAGGACAAAAAAGTATGATAAGAACAAGAATCATAGGAACAGGAAGCTATGTTCCACCAGATATATTGACTAACGATAATCTGTCAGAAATGGTAGATACGAGTGATGAGTGGATAAGGACAAGAACTGGTATATGTAACAGACATATAGCAAAAGATATGGATAATGCTGATATGGCATATAACGCTGCAAGAAATGCAGTAGAGGATGCACGTATTGAAGCTTCTAAGATTGGTCTGATTATAGTTGCAACGTCAACTCCTGATTATGCTTTTCCTAATCAGGCATCACTTGTACAGGCAAAGCTTAAAGTAGTAAATGCTATGTGTTTTGATGTAAGTGCAGCATGTTCAGGTTTTATTACAGCCCTGGATATTGCAGCTTCAATGTTAAAGGCAGGTTCGTATAAATATGCACTTGTTATTGGTTCAGAAAAAATGTCAGAAATAGTTAACTGGAAAGACAGAAGTGTGTGTGTGCTTTTTGGAGATGGTGCTGGTGCAGTGGTTCTTAAAGCAGTTGATAACAACACAGAAGATGTTACAGGTGCCTTAGTTGGTCATGAAAGAGGAATTATTGACAGCAATATCTACAATGATGGAACAGGTGCATCTGTTTTAACAGGTGGCAGAAGATTTTCTGATTCATGCAGCACAGATATATTTATACATATGGATGGACAGGAAGTGTTTAAATTCGCCGTAAAGAGTGTTCCTACAGCTATAGAAACACTTTTACATAATAATAATATGGATATTAATGAAGTTGATAAGTTCATATTGCATCAGGCTAATGTACGTATTATAGAGAGTGTAGCTAAAAGACTTAAGGCTGATAAAGATAAGTTTCCAGTCAATCTGAATGAATATGGAAATACATCATCAGCAAGCATTCCTATTCTGCTTGATGAGTTAAACAGGAATGGAAGCTTAAAACAGGGAGAGAAGCTTGTACTTGCCGGTTTTGGTGCAGGATTAAGCTGGGGAAGTATTCTGCTTGTATGGTAGCACGGTTAAAGATGCTAAGCTTATTATATAGATATTTGCAGACTGCTTACTAAAAGATATCAGGCAGCCGGATAAGCGGCATTTTAACATATATAAGATGTTTATGGCAAAAGCTTTGCCATAGATATCAAAGTTGTGGGCTTTTGACCCCGACAACATATAATAAAAAATAATAAGAATTAAGGAGATTTAACATTATGTTTGAAAAAGTAAGAGAATTAGTTGCAGCACAGTTAGGTATAGATGAGGCAGTTATTAAGCCTGAGTCTAATTTCAAGGAAGATCTTAAGGCAGATTCACTTGATCTTTTTGAACTTGTTATGTCACTTGAGGATGAGTGTTCAGTAACTATTCCATCTGAGGAGCTTGAAAAGATTCTTACAGTACAGGATGTTGTTGATTATATCGAGGCTAACCAGAAATAGTTATAAATGTCAGGAAGGAAGATAAGTTATGAAAACTCGTGTAACAGAGCTTCTTAATATAGAATATCCTGTTATACAGGGCGGTATGGCATGGGTTGCAGATGCTAATCTGGCAGCCCACGTCAGCAAAGCCGGTGGAATGGGATTTATTGGAGCAGCTAATGCGCCGGCAGAATGGGTTAAAGAACAGATACATATTGCAAGAAAGATAACAGATAAGCCAGTTGGTGTTAATATTATGCTTTTAAGTGATTATGCAGATGAGATAGCACAGCTTGTTATTGATGAGCATATAGAAGCAGTAACAACAGGTGCAGGCAATCCAAGCAAATATATGAAGGCCTGGAAGGAAACTGGAATAAGGGTTATTCCTGTTGTGGCATCAGTTGCACTTGCAAGAATGATGGAACGTGCCGGAGCAGATGCAGTTGTAGCAGAGGGCATGGAATCAGGTGGACATATCGGCGAGGAAACGACCATGACACTTGTACCACAGGTTGTTGATGCAGTTAATATTCCTGTTATAGCAGCTGGCGGAATAGGTGATGGCAGAGGTGTATGTGCGGCATTTATGCTTGGTGCAGAGGCTGTACAGATGGGAACAAGATTCGTTGTGGCTAAGGAGTCAAATGTCCATCAGAATTATAAGGACAGAGTTATAGCTGCCAAGGATATAGATTCAGTAGTAACTGGCAGAAGTACAGGTCATCCAGTAAGGTCACTTAGAAACAGCATGACAAGAGAGTATCTTGATATGGAAAAAGAAGGCGTTGAGTTTGAAAAGCTTGAAAGACTTACTCTTGGAACACTAAGAAAGGCTGTTGTGGATGGTGATGTCAAGCAGGGAACTGTAATGGCAGGTCAGATAGCAGGTCTTGTCAATAAGGAACAGACATGTGAAGAGATTATTAAGGAGCTTATGAAGGAAGTCTCTGAGGTATATAATTCACATAATAAGCTGGCATAAAACAGTGTATGGAAATGAGGATTTAAAAGGTATGGGAAAAACAGTTGTAATGTTTCCAGGACAGGGAAGCCAGCGTACTGGAATGGGAAGAGAAAGCTATAATAGCTGCACTTCATCAGTAAAGTGCTTTAAGAAGGCTGGTGAACTGACAGGTATCAATATGGAGCATTTAATATTTGAAGAAAATGATCTTCTTGATAAAACCGAGTATACACAGATTGCGTTATATGTAACAGAAATCGCCCAGCTTGCTGATATGGTTGAGCAGGGCCTTACGTATGATGCAGCTATTGGACTTTCATTAGGTGAATATAGTGCACTTACTGCAAGTGGTGCGCTATCTTATGAAGATGGTGTAAGACTTGTAAGAAACCGTGGAATATATATGGAACAGGAGGTTCCGGCTGGTATAGGCGCCATGGCTGCAGTTATCGGGCTTACATCAGATGAGGTTGACAGTGTACTTGCTAAATATAACAAGGATAAAAGTGGGAACACAGAGTCTGATAATGATATGTATCCTGATACAGTTTCCGCAGCTAATTACAACTGCCCTGGCCAGATAGTAATATCAGGTAAAAAGGAATGTGTACAGGAGGCTATGGAAGTGCTTAAGGAAGCAGGAGCAAGAAGAACACTCCTTCTTAATGTAAGTGGACCGTTTCATTCAAAGCTTCTTAAGGGCGCAGGTGATAAGCTTATGAAGGATCTTGAAAAAGTTACTTTTGATAAAGTGAAGTATCCTTATGTGGCAAACTGTACAGCTGAGTATGTGGATGAGAATACATCCAGTGGATATATAAAAGAACTTCTTTCAAAGCAGGTATATAGTTCAGTACGTTTTGAACAGTCAGTCAGAAAAATGATAGCCGATGGTTATGATACATTTGTTGAGGTGGGACCAGGAAAGACTTTATCTGGCTTTGTTAAAAAGATAGCTAAGAGCATGGAAAAGGAAGTAGTTATAAAATAACAGGCAATAAATGCAGACAAGATATTGGTAAGGCTTTAGCAATATTGTATCGATGAAAGGCAGTGTGTTATGTGTATGGATAATTGTATAAAAAGATATGAAAACAAGATAGTGCTTGTAACCGGAGCTAGCAGAGGAATAGGAGCTGCTATAGCTGCCCGTTTTGCCAAAGAGGGGGCTGTGGTTATTGTTAATTACAGTGGTAATGATGAGGCAGCAGATAGAACAGTTGAAAATATTCTGGTTGCCAACGGAAAGGCAGAAAAATACAAGTGTCAGGTTGATTCGTATGAAGAAACTGAAAAAATGATTACATATATAATGGATAAATATAAGAGAATAGACATTCTTATAAATAATGCAGGTATAACAAAAGATGGTCTTATCATGAGAATGAAAGAGGAAGATTTTGACAGAGTTATAGATGTTAATCTTAAGGGAACATTTAACTGCATAAGACACGTAAGCAGATACATGTTAAAGCAAAGAAGCGGAAGAATAATCAATATGTCATCAGTTGTAGGCATAGCTGGTAATGCAGGACAGGTTAATTACAGTGCTTCTAAAGCAGGTGTGATAGGTATTACCAAATCTGCGGCAAAGGAGCTTGCATCGCGAGGAATAACTGTTAATGCAGTTGCACCTGGATATATTGATACAGATATGACAAAGGTTTTATCTGATGAACAGAAGAAGTCAGTACTTGATATGATTCCTCTTTCAAGAATGGGAAGCGTGGATGATATAAGCAATGCTGTAGCATTTCTGGCATCAGATGAAGCAGCATACATAACAGGACAGGTGATATCAGTAGATGGAGGTATGAATATCTGATGAGAAGAGTAGTTGTTACAGGTATGGGTGCAATAACACCTATAGGTTTAAGTGTGGATGAATTCTGGAATTCTGTTAAAGAGAATACAGTTGGAATAGATAATATAACAAGATTTGATACAACAGATTATAAGGTTAAGCTTGCAGCAGAGGTAAAGGATTTTGATGCTAAGAATTATATGGATTTCAAGGCAGCCAAAAGGATGGAAAAGTTCAGCCAGTATGCTGTTGCGGCCGCGCATGAGGCTATGAAGGATTCGGGGCTTGATATGGCTAAAGAGGATGCTTTCCGTGTTGGTGTATCAGTAGGCTCTGGTGTTGGAAGCCTTGAAGCTATGGAAAGCAATCACAAGAAGCTTCTTGAAAAGGGTCCATCTAGGATTAATCCGCTTCTTGTACCTCTTATGATAACTAACATGGCAGCTGGCAATGTATCAATACAGCTAGGTTTAAAGGGTAAGAATATAAATGTTGTTACAGCATGTGCTACTGGAACTAACTCTATAGGTGAAGGCTATAGAAGCATACAGCATGGAGAAGCAGATGTTATGTTTGCAGGTGGAACTGAAAGTTCTATATCTCCTATTGGAATCGGTGGTTTTGCTGCGCTTACAGCACTTTCAACATCTACAGACCCTAAGAGAGCCTCTATCCCATTTGACAAAGAAAGAAATGGCTTTGTCATGGGTGAAGGAGCAGGTGTGGTTGTACTTGAAGAACTGGAGCATGCTTTAAAGAGAGGAGCGCATATATATGCAGAGATCACAGGCTATGGCTGTTCTTCTGATGCATACCATATAACATCACCTATGGAGGATGGAAGTGGAGCTGCATATGCTATGACAAGTGCCATGAAGGAAGCAGAAGTAAAACCAGATGATATCGATTATATAAATGCACATGGAACAAGTACCCATCATAATGATCTTTTTGAGACAAGGGCGATCAAGCTGGCACTTAAGGATGCAGCTTACAATGTGCCTGTAAGTTCAACAAAATCCATGGTTGGACATCTGCTTGGTGCAGCGGGCGCAGTTGAGTTCATAGCCTGTGTCAAGTCAATCCAGGATGGTTATATACATCCAAATGTAGGACTATCAGAAACAGAGGAAGAAATGGATCTTAATTATGTCAAGGATGAAGGAATCGAAAAGGACGTTGATGTAGTCATGACGAATTCTCTTGGTTTTGGTGGACATAATGCAACTCTTATAGTAAGAAAGTATTCATAATATGATGAACGCTTAAAGTACATAAGTAGATTGCTGGTGAGATATATGGAATACCAGAATATGAATAAAAGGTCATGAAGAAATGGAGATAATATATGGAATTAGAAAATGTAATAAAGCTCATTAATGCTGTATCAGAATCTTCACTTACAAGCTTTAGCATGGAAGATGGCGACACTAAGCTTTCGCTTGGCGCTGACAGAAGTGACAGGGCAGCTGTTAAAGAAACTGCCGGTGCTGATGATATAGTTAATAGCGATAACGGCAATGAATCAGGATTGAATAAATCGGACATTAAAACTTCTGATGATAATGTGCTTACTGTTAATTCACCACTTGTAGGTGTATTTTACAGTTCAGCATCTCCGGAAGCTGATGCATATGTAGCAATAGGTGACAGGGTTAAAAAAGGTCAGGTAATCGGTATAGTAGAAGCAATGAAGCTTATGAATGAGATTGAAAGTGATTATGATGGTGTGGTTACTGATATTCTTGTAGATAATGAACAGATGGTTGAATATGGACAGCCTATGTTTGTTATAAAACCAGTCTGACAATACGTCGGTATCAAAGGCATGGGTTTTTGATACCGACATTATATATATGAAATTCGATTATTTAATATAAGGAGTTAAGTATGCTTACAACAAAGGAAATAATGGATATTATACCACACAGACATCCTTTTCTGCTTGTGGATACGATAGATGAACTTGAGCCTGGAATAAAGGCAACAGGATATAAGTGTATTACATATGATGAGCCTTATTTTGCAGGACATTTTCCAGCTGAGCCTGTTATGCCGGGGGTCCTTCAGATAGAGGCATGCGCACAGGTAGGCGCTGTTGCGATACTTTCGCTGGAAGAAAACAAAGGTAAAACAGCATATTTTGGTGCAGTTAATAATGCAAGATTTAAAAGAAAAGTAGTTCCTGGTGATAAACTTAAGATGGAATGTGAGATTATAAAGAAAAAAGGACCAGTTGGCGTGGGAAAGGCTGTTGCGACGGTAGATGGCGAGGTTGCACTTACAGCAGAGCTTACATTTATGGTAGGTTAATCCGTCTGATGTTATAAATATAATATGTGGATTATGGAATGATTATAAGGAGATGAAGCTGTGTTTAATAAGATATTGATAGCGAACAGAGGCGAAATAGCTGTTAGAATAATAAGAGCCTGTAGGGAAATGGGTATACAGACAGTTGCAGTATATTCTGAGGCGGATAAGGAAGCACTTCATACGCAGCTGGCTGATGAGAGTGTATGTATAGGAAAGGCAGCAGCTAAGGATAGTTACCTTAATATGGAAAGAATATTGAGTGCAACAGTAGCTACACATGCAGATGCAATACATCCAGGCTTTGGATTTCTTTCTGAAAACAGTAAGTTTGCATCATTATGTGAAAAATGTAACATCACATTTATAGGTCCAGATTCAGATATCATAGAGAAAACAGGTAATAAACAGGAAGCAAGAAATACAATGATATCAGCAGGTATTCCAGTTATTCCAGGAACCAAAGAACCAGTTATGGATGCAGAAAGAGGAAAAGAGCTTGCAGACAATATAGGTTATCCTGTTATGGTTAAAGCTGCACTTGGCGGCGGTGGCAAGGGGATGCGTGTTGTATATACAAAAGAAGATTTTAAAAGGGAATTCGATAACGCACAGAGAGAAGCTGTGAATGGCTTTGCTGATGGCACAATGTATATAGAAAAATATATAGAAAAGCCAAGACATATAGAGTTCCAGATATTAGCTGATAAATATGGAAATACAATTCATCTTGGTGAAAGAGATTGTTCAATACAAAGAAATCACCAGAAGTTAGTTGAGGAATCACCCTCTCCTGCGTTGAATGATGAATTAAGAAAGAGAATGGGAGATACTGCAGTGGCAGTGGCTAAGGCAGTTAACTATGAAAATGCAGGAACAGTTGAGTTTCTTCTTGACAAAAACGACAATTATTACTTTATGGAGGTAAATACCCGTATTCAGGTCGAGCATGGTATAACGGAACTTGTGACAGGTGTTGATCTTATAAAGGAACAGATAAAGATAGCAGCCGGCGAAAGTCTTGGTATTAAGCAGGAGGATGTAAGGATACATGGTGCTGCCATGGAAATAAGAATCAATGCTGAAAACCCTGAAAAGAACTTTGCACCTAATCCGGGAACAATAAAGAATATACATATACCAGGTGGTAATGGTGTAAGAATAGATACTGCAGTTTATAGTGGATATACGATACCTCCTTTTTATGATTCCATGATAATGAAGGTTATGACATATGCAAACGACAGGAAAACAGTGATTGAGAAGATGAGAAGTGTCCTTGGCGAGATTATTATTGAAGGTGTCACAACAAATACAGATTTTATGTATGATATATGCCAGAATGAGAAGTTTATTAAAGGTGATGTCAGTACAGATTTCATACCAGAGGAGTATCCACAGGTATGTAAAAAATAGTTGTTCGTTATGCACAGTAAGAGTGCGTGGAAATGAGGATTTATATGCAGATAAAAGGCTTGTTTAAAAAGAATATCCATAAAAATAAAATCAACAATCTGGATAGCAGTAATATAAATGTTCCAGATGGATTATATACGAAATGTCCGGTTTGTTCAAAAATAATTTTAACAGAGGACATGTATCTGAATAATTGTGTATGTCCGGAATGTGGATATTATATGAAGCTGGATGCCAGAACAAGGATATCCATGGTAGTGGATAAGAATACATTTTCAGAATGGGATACTAACATTGAAGAGAGCAATCCATGTGAATACCCAGGTTATGAGGAGAAAATCCAGAATCTTAAAAGAAAAACAAATCTTGATGAGGCAGTAATAACCGGTGTTGGAAAGATAGATGGCAGCAAAGCTGTTATAGGTGTCTGTGATACAAGATTTCTTATGGGCAGCATGGGCGAAGTTGTAGGTGAAAAGCTTACACGGGCAGTTGAGAAGGCTACAGAGCAGAAGCTGCCGGTTATTATATTTACATGCTCAGGCGGAGCCAGGATGCAGGAGGGAATAGTATCTCTTATGCAGATGGCAAAGATAAGTGCCGCATTAAAAAAACATGATGAGGCAGGACTTTTATATATCACTGTTCTTACTGACCCTACAACTGGAGGTGTAACTGCAAGCTTTGCTATGCTTGGAGATATTATACTTGCAGAGCCAGGTGCCCTTATAGGTTTTGCAGGACCAAGAGTTATCAGACAGACTATAGGACAGGAACTGCCAGAAGGGTTTCAGAGAGCTGAATTTCTGTTAGAGCACGGCTTTGTGGATGCGATAGTTAAAAGGGATGAGCTAAAGAAGACACTTGCGCATCTGCTTGACATACATAAGTACAGTGGAGCTTATACAGAAGTTAAAGAAAATGTGGATACATACCGGAGCAATTCAGATATTATGAAGAAGTATCTTGAGTATCTTGATAATATATATTTCAAAAAGATAGATAGAGAAGAAGAAAAAAAGGCTGAGGCTGATAATAATCTGTATAATGAGTATGATGTATGGGAAAAGGTTGAAATAGCAAGAAGCAGTGAAAGACCTAATGCCGCAGATTACATAGAAAAAATAACTAAAGATTTTTTTGAACTTCATGGTGACAGAAACTTTTGTGATGATAAAGCAATAATAGGTGGAATCGCAACATTTGGCGGCATTCCTGTAACAGTCATAGGACATATGAAGGGTAAGACTACTAAAGAGAATATATCAAGAAACTTTGGAATGCCTAATCCCGAAGGGTATAGAAAGGCACTAAGGCTTATGAAGCAGGCTGAAAAATTTAACAGACCGGTTATATGTTTTATAGACACTCCAGGAGCATATTGCGGTCTTGGTGCAGAAGAGCGAGGCCAGGGAGAAGCTATAGCAAAGAATCTGTATGAAATGAGCAGTCTTACAGTTCCGGTATTGTCAATAGTAACTGGCGAAGGTGGAAGCGGTGGTGCACTTGCACTAGGTGTTGCCAATGAGGTATGGATGATGGAGAATTCCATATATTCAATACTTTCACCAGAAGGCTTTGCATCGATACTGTGGAAGGATTCTAAGAAAGCAAAAGAGGCTGCGGAAATAATGAAGCTGACGGCAGCAGATTTATATGAGCTTGGCATAATAGAGAAGGTCATTCCGGAATATCCGGTTATAAATGAAAATAATATAAAAAGAGTGACATTATATATGAAACGCATGATATGTGATTTTATGTACAGATATATTGATATGGACAAGGAAGAACTTGCAAGACAGCGGTATAACAGATTCAGGAAAATGTAAGAAAGCACTAAATCTATTACATTTTTTTATGGTTGTATTAATATAATTGTGTTAATATGATTATGTTAATGTGATTGTTTTAATGTGATTGCGTAGGAAGATTACGGAATTGTTATATCTAAACAGAAAGAAGGAATATATATGTCATATGGATACAGACAATACAGGGATACTGCTCATAGATGGACACAGATAGGTGTTGGTTTAATATCTGTAATAGCAGGTCTTATACTTATTGTATGTGTAACGGCACCTATGTATGTCTCAAGCATGTTAAAGGATGCAGGACTGTCAGCTGCTATATCGCACCGTTTTATGGATACTGTTTTTGATTCACTTGGGGATAATATGGAGGCGTTATCCAGAATTCAGACAAGTATAGAGGATTCTAAGATAGTAGACAGAATAGCACAGAAATATACAACGGCTATGGTTGACGGGATGCTTAAAGAAAAATCCTTTGATGATATAGAGATTAATATAGATGCAGAGCTGGATGAGCTTATGGATATGACATATAACAAAATAGCATCTAATATCAATATGGGAAATATACAGGAAACAATAGTCAGGGCAGCTCTTAGCTATAGTAAAAATGCTGCAAATGAGGCTATAAATAATTATGCCAGTGGTATATATGGTGATATATCTTATCGTCTGCAGCCGCTTATAAAGGTATATGGAATAATAACGTCTGTTGTGTTTAAGATATTGATGCTTTTAATATATATCACATTATTGATTGTTATCATTGCATTTAATCCTGTCAGGGTTGTAAGGTACACACTCCCATGTATATTTGTCATAACAGGTGGTATATATATTTTTATTGCAAATATAATTGGAAACAGATGTATGGCGGCTGTAAGTAACAGATATCTAGGAAGAACTGTGTTTATAGATACTCAGATTGCTTATAGGGTTATGGGTGTTATGTGTATACTGGCAGCAGCTTCTTATGTTATTACTTTGATATATGGAATGGTTGTGAAAAACAGGAGAAAAAGAATATAGAAATATCTGAGATTAATGTTTGATAAGAGTTTATTAGAGTTTATAAGAGCTTATAAAAACTCATAAAACATTATAAAAGATGAAAAATGGAGCTGCTACATATATATGTGGCAGCTCCTGATTTTGTTTTATAATACTTGTTATATAATATTTTTTAAAGTATTATTTGTTATTCTTCTTTTCGTTCTCAAGCTTCTTCATAGCTCTTACCTTAAGTGAAAGACCAAAGAGGTTGATGAAACCATCAGCATCATGGTGGTCATAAAGGTCTCCAGTTGTGAATGAAGCGATAGATTCGTTATATAATGAATATGGAGATGTTGTACCAGCTTTGATGATGTTGCCCTTGTAAAGCTTGAACTTAACTTCACCAGTTACGTATTCCTGTGTCTTTTCAACAAAGGCCTGAAGTGCTTCACGAAGAGGTGTTTCCCACTTTCCTTCGTATACAACCTGAGCGAACTTGTTAGCAACATTAATCTTCTCTGCTGTTGTATCCCTGTCAAGAACTAATTCTTCAAGCTGCTGATGTGCTTCGTAAAGAATAGTTCCACCAGGTGTTTCATATACACCACGTGACTTCATACCAACAACACGGTTCTCAACGATATCAATTATACCAATGCCGTGCTTGCCGCCAAGTCTGTTAAGTTCTCTGATGATATCAGAAACCTTCATCTTCTTGCCGTTAACAGATGTAGGAACACCCTTTTCAAATGTCATTGTTACATATTCGCCTTCATCTGGAGCTTCTTCTGGTGTGCATCCAAGAACAAGAAGGTGCTTATAGTTAGGCTCATTAGCTGGATCTTCAAGCTCAAGACCTTCGTGGCTTATATGCCAGATGTTACGGTCACGGCTGTAGCTTGAATCAGGGCTGAATGGAAGGTGAATACCGTGCTGTCTGCAATATTCAATTTCATCTTCACGAGACTGTAATGTCCATCTTGAATCTCTCCAAGGAGCGATAATCTGGATATCTGGAGCTAAAGCCTTGATAGTAAGCTCGAATCTGATCTGGTCGTTACCCTTGCCAGTAGCACCATGGCATATAGCAACAGCGCCTTCTTTACGTGCTATTTCAACGAGTCTTTTTGCTATAACAGGTCTTGCCATAGAAGTTCCAAGTAAATACTTGTTTTCATATACTGCATGAGCCTGTACACAAGGAACAACATAGTTATCGCAGAATTCATCTGTAACATCTTCTATGTATAACTTTGCAGCGCCACATGATAATGCTCTTTCTTCAAGGCCATCTAATTCTTCCTCCTGTCCACAGTCTGCGCAGACACAGATAACATCGTAATCAAATGTTTCTTTTAACCAAGGGATGATGGCAGTAGTATCAAGTCCGCCTGAATAAGCTAAAACAACTTTCTCTTTCATTAAAAAGTACCTCCATAGATATTTATAAACTCTGCCAATTATAATAAACTACTTATGCCTAAAATGCAATAGCAAAAAATGAATATTATGCAACTTTATGCATTAATTATGCATAAATATAAAAACATGCCTAATAAACCCTTTACATAAGGAAAAAAGTTGCTATAATGTAATTTATCATTTTTGTTAATCCATTTTTATATGTGGATTACTGATGAAAATATTCACACGAATGAATAATTACACATTCAGATGGAGGACGTATGGTTAAGGTTGGAATTATCGGTGCTACCGGATACGCAGGTAACGAATTAGTAAGAATTCTTTTAGGACACAAAGATGTTGAGATTGTATGGCTGGGTTCAAGAAGCTATATTGACCAGAATTATTCAGATGTATATAGAAATATGTTTAAGCTTGTTGATGCAAAATGTATGGATGACAATATGAATCAGCTTGCTAATGAAGTAGATGTTATATTTACAGCTACTCCTCAGGGCTTATGTGCATCTCTTGTTAATGATGAGATTCTTTCAAAGGTAAAAATAATCGACCTTAGTGCGGACTTCAGATTAAAGGATGTTGATATATATGAGAAGTGGTATAAGTTAGAGCATAAAGCTCCACAGTATATTAAAGAAGCTGTTTACGGATTATGCGAAATAAACAGGGATAAGGTGAATAAGGATACAAGAATAATAGCTAATCCGGGCTGCTATACTACTACATCAATACTTACATTATACCCACTTGTAAAAGAAGGAATAATCAATCCGGATACTATTATAATAGATGCCAAGAGTGGTACATCTGGTGCAGGAAGAGGCGCTAAGGTAGCGAATCTTTTCTGTGAAGTAAACGAAAGCATGAAGGCTTATGGAGTTGGAACACACAGACATACGCCAGAGATAGAAGAACAGCTTGGATATGCATGTGGAAGAGATGACCTTAAGCTTATATTTACACCACATCTGGTTCCTATGAATAGAGGAATACTTGTTACGTCATATGCCAATCTTGCAAAGGATGTATCTTATGAAGATGTGAAGGCAGCCTATGATAAGTATTATGATAAGGAATATTTTGTAAGAGTTCTTCCTAAGGATGTATGCCCTGAAACAAGATGGGTTGAAGGAAGCAACTTTGTTGATGTAGGATTCAAGCTTGAACCAAGAACAAACAGAATCATAGCTATGGGAGCACTTGATAATCTTGTAAAAGGTGCAGCAGGACAGGCAGTACAGAACATGAATCTGTTATTTGGCTTTGAAGAGAATGAGGGACTTAAAATGGCACCTATGTTCCCATAATAATACATCGGATTGCAGGGGCAATCCGATGTATACAAGTTGCATAGGCAACTTGAAAAGAAAAATTTACGAAAATTGCAGGGGCAATTCGATGTATACAAGTTGCAAAAGCAACTTGAAAAGAATTACGGGAATGCAAAGCAATGTTAATATTACATATTGAAATTCGGAGGTTGTGATTATGGAAATTATCGAAGGCGGAGTTACAGCAGCTAAGGGCTTTAAGGCAGCAGGTATGGCAGCAGGTATCAAGTACAAGAATGGCAAAAAGGATATGGCAATGGTATTTTCAGAAAAGCCATGTGTAACAGCTGGAACATTTACACTTAACAGAGTGTTTGCAGCACCTGTAAAGTGGGACAAGAGCATTGTATACAGTGAAGAGGGGGCATATGCAATAGTTGTTAACAGCGGTGTTGCCAATGCATGCACAGGTACAGAGGGTGATGAAGCCTGCGCACTTGAAGCAAAGACAGCAGGAGAGGTGCTTGGAGTTCCAGCAAAGTCAGTGCTTTTAGGTTCAACCGGAGTTATAGGCATGCAGCTTCCAATGGACAGAATGTGTGCTGGAATCAAAGCACTTCCAGAGCTTCTTGATTCAACTAAAGAAGCAGGTACACTTGCAGCAGAGGCAATAATGACTACGGATACAAGAAGCAAGCAGGTTGCATGTACAGTAGAAATAGGTGGAAAGACAGTAACAGTTGGTGGTATGTGTAAGGGTGCAGGCATGATTCATCCACATATGGCAACTATGCTTTGCTTTATAACATCCGATGCTGTTATTGATAAAAAGGCACTTCAGAAGATGACAAGTGATATAGTTGAGGATTCATTTAATATGATATCAGTTGATGGAGATACATCAACAAACGATACAGTTTTAGTTCTTGCCAATGGAGAGGCTGGTAACGAGAAGATTACAGAAGAAAGTAAAGATTATGATACCTTCTATGAGGCTTTAAGCTATGTTCTAACAGAGCTTTCTAAGATGATTGCAGGTGATGGAGAAGGCTGTACATGTCTTTTCGAGGTACAGGTAAAGGGTGCTAAAGATAAGGAACAGGCTAAGATTCTTGCGAAGTCAGTAGTTACATCAAACCTTACTAAGGCTGCAATATTCGGACACGATGCTAACTGGGGAAGAATTCTTTGTGCTATGGGTTATTCAGGCGTTGATTTCGAACCAGAAAAGGTTGATATATTCTTTGAAAGTTCAGCTGGAAAGCTTCAGATAGTAAAGGACGGAACTGCTACTGATTACAGTGAGGAGAAGGCAACAGAAATACTTTCACAGAATCCTGTAACTGCTATAGCAGATATAAAGCAGGGCAGCGCAGAGGCTACGGCATGGGGCTGCGACCTTACATTTGATTATATAAAGATAAATGCAGATTATCGTTCCTAACAAGGTGAGTGTACGGGTTAAGAAAGAGTAAATTATATTATAATGAGCGCAAATGAAAAGGAAGCGTCTGCGAAGCAGACATTTACTTTTCATGCGCCATTAACGAACGAACAGTCATGCGAAGCAGGACGGAAGAGCGCGATAGCGCGTGTTCGTGAGTGTACGGATTAAGAAAGAGTAAATTATATTAAGGAGTCAAAAATGAGTACAATAGATATGGAAGAAGAGTTAAAAAAAGCACAGGTATTAGTTGAAGCTCTTCCTTATATACAGAAGTTCAGCAGAAAGATTATTGTTGTAAAGTATGGTGGAAGCGCCATGGTTGATGAAGAACTTAAAAGAAAGGTTATTCAGGATGTAGTTCTTTTAAAGCTTGTAGGTTTCAAGCCTATTATCGTTCATGGTGGTGGCAAGGAAATCAGTAAGTGGGTTGAAAAGTCAGGCATGACACCAGAATTCAAGAATGGCTTAAGAGTGACAGACGAGCCAACTATGGAAATAGCAGAGATGGTTCTTAACAGAGTTAACAAGAGTCTTGTATCGCTTATAGAGGAGCTTGGTGTAAAGGCATGTGGCATATCTGGTAAAGATGGTGGAATGCTTAAGGTAGAAAAGAAATATTCAAAGGGTGAGGATATAGGATATGTCGGTGAAGTAAAGGATGTTGACACAACTCTTATACATTCACTTCTTAAGGATGACTTTATTCCAGTTATATGTCCTATAGGATATGATGATGATTTCCATTCATATAATATCAATGCGGATGATGCGGCATGTGCCATAGCAAGGGCAGTTAATGCTGAGAAGCTTGCATTCTTAACAGATATAGAGGGTGTGTACAGAGATTATAACGATAAATCAAGCCTTATATCAGAGCTTTCTACAACAGAGGCAAGAAAGCTTTTAGCAGGTGGTACAATAGGCGGTGGTATGCTTCCAAAGCTTAATAACTGCATAGATGCTATCGAGCATGGTGTTTCAAGGGTACATATTCTTGATGGACGTATCCCACATTGCCTTCTTCTTGAAATATTTACTAACAAGGGTGTTGGTACAGCTATTCTTTCAGAAGGAGCAGAGAAGTTTTTTGAAACAAATCTGTAATATCGTAAGGCTTAAGAAAGCAGAATGATTCCAACATCATAAAACGTCATAAAATGTATGATAAAAAAGAGCATATGGTTTTATTCTTTTTTATCGTATATCAGGAAAGGAAAAGTATATGGAAACTAAACAGATTATAGAAACAGCTGAAGAAAAACTGATTCATACATATAACAGATATCAGATTGTACTTGATAAAGGTGATGGAGTAAGGTTATATGATACTGATGGAAAAGAGTATCTTGATTTTGGTGCAGGTATTGCTGTATTCGCACTTGGTTATAACAATAAAGAATATAACGATGCACTTAAGTCACAGATAGATAAGCTTATTCATACATCAAACTATTTTTATAACGAACCAGCTGTCAGCGCTGCACAGGCTATAACTAAGGCATCTGGCATGGATAGGGTATTTTTTACAAATAGTGGTACAGAATCTATAGAAGGTGCTATAAAGCTTGCTAAGAAGTATGCTTATTTAAAGACAGGAAGAACAGATTCTGAAATCATTGCAATGCATCATTCATTTCATGGAAGAAGTATGGGAGCACTTGCTGTTACAGGTAATAAACATTACCAGGAAGCATTTGGTCCTATGATACCAGGAATAAAATTTGCAAATTATAATGATCTTGAAAGCGTTAAACAGTTGGTAAATGACAAAACTTGTGCTATTATATTTGAGACAGTACAGGGTGAAGGTGGAATATATCCAGCAACTAATGAGTTCATACAGGGTGTAAGAAAGCTCTGTGATGAGAAGGGTATTCTTCTTATACTTGACGAAATACAGTGTGGTATGGGAAGAACAGGTACTATGTTTGCATTTCAGCAGTATGGCGTAAAGCCAGATATTCTTACAGTTGCTAAGGCTTTAGGCTGTGGTGTGCCTGTAGGAGCTTTCCTTGCTACAGAAGAGGTGGCAAAGGCATTAGTTCCAGGTGACCATGGTACAACATATGGAGGAAACCCACTTGCATGTGCTGCAGCTACGAAAGTATTTGAGTTGTTTGAGAAACAGAATATACTTGCTAATGTTAAGGAAGTATCAGCTTATCTGGAAAAGAAGCTTGATGAGCTTGTGAAGGACTATGATTTTATAGTTGAAAGAAGAGGACTAGGACTTATGCAGGGACTTGAACTTTCAATCAGTCCTAAGGATGTTATAGCCAGGGCATTAGATAACGGACTTATTCTTTTCTCAGCAGGAACTAATGTAATCAGAATGGTTCCACCACTTGTGATAACTAAGAGTGATGTTGACGAGATGATAGATAAATTAAAGAAGTCACTCTAAAGCATTAATAAAAACATCGTATGGTCAATGGTGGATTATCTGGTTGAGTGTTCCTTAAGTATATGAAAAGGTTGGAAAGATTATGAAGATAATTAAAAGACTTATATCAGTCACCATGGTATGTGTTATGTTAATATCAGTAACGGCATGTGGCGGGACTGACAGGGATGAGGAAGCAAGAAAACTTGATATAGAAACACCTGTAACGATTAATGTCTGGTATGATAATAAAGATTATGAAAGATACCTTAATACCGTTGCATCAGGGCTTAAAGCTGCTAATAACCTTATTACGGTTAATCCTGTGTATATTGAAGCACAGGATATAATAGACACATTATATACTGAAACTGTAAGAAACAATAATGCACCAGATGTATATCTTATGTCTGCAGAGAACAGTGATAAGGCATATCTTCTTGGACTTATGCTTGAAAATGATTCATACGGTGATATATATAACGAAAATATATATGGAAAAGCTGCTATTAAATCAGCATCATATAAAGGAAAGTTATATGGTTATCCCGTAAGCTTTGATATGCCGGTTATGGTATATAATAAAAAATATGCTTCATCTGTTGATTCATATTATGAGATAAAACAGATAAGTGATAATTACCAGGTTACAGAAGAAAACCAGAATATAAAGAAGGTATTTGATTTTGATGCATCAGATATGCTTATTAATTATCCATACGTTGGACGATATATGAATATAGGTGGAGATGTATCAGAGAATGCTGATATATTTACGATAGATGAGCTAAACTTTAAGAGAGCACTTAAGGAATATGCTTCATTAAAAAACACATTTGGAATAGACAGAAATGAGTCAACACACGATTCATGTCTTGATGAGTTTACACAGAATAAACTGCTGTATACGATAGTAAATACAAGTGATTTAAAAAAGATTGATGATTCTGGTGTGTCATATGGCATTATACCGGTTCCTTATCTTTCAGAGGGTCTTGAATCAGTTCCTATGTCTATAACGACACTTGCTGTTGTCAATCCGTATACATCTGATATTTCAGTTGCAAAGACAGTTGCCAGAGCGATATCATATGATTATGCAGCGGATATGCAGGCACTCAGCGGTCATGTGAGTGCACGTGCAGACCTTATTAAAAAAGGGAGAAAAGCAGATAACACAGATTATAATATGCTGCATGATATATATTCTGATAGTATAGTTAAAGCTAAGTATGTGGGCGTACAGAATATATATACAAGATATGAAATACTTATTCATCAGATATGGGATGGAAAGAGTGTTGATGATGCGTACAATGAGTTCCATAAAGGCGTAGAGAGTTTTCTTACATCTATAAGATAAGGACTTTATAGTTATAAGAGCTGTAAAGGTTATAAAAACATATATAAAACGGGTATAATTCCTGCTATTTAACTAATATTAATTAGTAGTTAAACTAATTATGGAGGTTGGTTAGATGGCAGGATTTATTATTGCTATTGTATCCGGAGCTCTTATGAGTATTCAGGGAATATTTAACACAAATGTTACGAAAAGCAGCAGTATATGGGTGGCAGCTGGCTTTGTACAGCTGACAGCACTTGCAACGTGTCTTATTATGTGGTTTTTTAATGGAAGACCTGAAGTTAGCGGGGTGTTAAGAGTTGATAACAAGGTGTCACTGTTAGGCGGTGTTATAGGAGCATTTATTACATTTACAGTAGTTAAGAGTGTATCAGAGCTTGGAATAGCCAAAGCAGAAATAACAATAGTGGTGTCACAGGTAATAGTAGCTTATTTAATAGAGCTTTTTGGATTGTTTGGAAGTAAAAAAGCTGAGTTTTCGTGGCTTAAACTGCTCGCACTCATAATAGCAGCCGGAGGCGTGTTTATGTTTTACATGGTTGGGAAAAATGAGTCATAAAAATGTATACACTTAATATTTTAATGATTTAAACTAATATAATGATGTGAATGTCAAAAGTAAATTTTGACTCATTCATCATACAATTATAATGACAAAATATCAAAAAAAATATATAATGTGCGTGAACGAAAAACTAAAAAATCTAAATATATAGTGTATGGTTTAATTAAGAAAAATAAGCATAGAATAAAGCTTGAAAGAAAGTCATAATAAAGTATAAATAATGATAAAATCATAATAGATAAGAGAGGTTGATATACATGGAAGATTTATTTAAAGTAACAGGAGAAGTAACACTGAAAAAAGGCGGCGGACGTGAACTTAAGGCTGGTGGTATGTGGATATATGATAACGAAATTGATACATATTCCAGTGGTGTCATAGATGGAGGACTTATAGAGCTTCATGATTTTGATGGATATTTTATGGGGATAGGTTTTGTTAACAGAAAGTCTAAAATAACAGTAAGAATGTTATCAAGACATGAAAGAAATATAGATGAAGCATTTATAGAACAGAGGGTAAGGGCAGCAGTAGAATATCGTCTTAAAACAGTTGATACATCTTCATGCAGACTTATATTTGGTGAGGCAGATTTTCTGCCAGGTATAGTTATAGATAAGTTTTCAGATGTGCTTGTAGTAGAATCTTTAGCACTTGGTATAGACAGACTTAAGCCTTTGATAGTTGATAAACTAAAGATGGTTTTAGCTGAAAATGGTATGACTGTCCGTGGCGTATACGAAAGAAGCGATGCCAAAGTAAGACTTCTTGAAGGAATGGATAGATTCAAGGGCTTCATAGGAGAAGAATTCGATACAAAGGTAGAGATAGCCGAGAATGGTGTGAAATATTATGTTGATGTACAGGATGGACAAAAGACAGGCTTTTTCCTTGACCAGAAATATAACAGAAGGGCTATTGGACATCTCTGTAAGGGAGCTAGGGTGCTTGACTGTTTTACACATACGGGTTCCTTTGCGCTTAATGCAGGAATATCAGGTGCCACAAGCGTTCTTGGAGTGGATGCATCAGAGCTTGCAGTAAGTCAGGCAAGAGAGAATGCGAAGCTTAATGGACTTGAGAATATAGTTCATTTCCAGTGTGCAGATGTGTTTGATCTTTTACCAGAGCTTGAGAAGAAGGGCGAAAAGTTTGATGTTGTTATATTAGACCCACCAGCGTTTACCAAGTCAAGAAATTCTATTAAGAATGCAGTTAAGGGTTATAGGGAGATTAATCTTCGAGGTATGAAGCTTGTTAAAGACGGAGGATTTCTTGCAACATGCTCATGCTCACATTTTATGGATCCAGAGCTATTTACCAAGACTATCGGTGAAGCAGCAAGAAATGTACATAAAAGACTAAGACAGATAGAATACAGAACACAGTCTCCTGACCATCCTATATTATGGGCGGCTGATGAATCACTGTATCTTAAGTTTTACATCTTCCAGGTCGTAGACGAACGCTAGGCGTTTGTCTGCAACCTGAAAATAAGGATCCTGCTTATATGGCTGTTAATATTCAGAAGCTTTTTCAGAAAGCTTTTCAAGTACTTCATAAGGCACGAAAAGATGTCCAAGACCACGTCCTAACTTGATGTTTGGTTTGTTTGCACCATGATAATCAGAGCCGCCTGATATAAGAAGCTTATGTTCAGTGGCTATTTTTCTTATATAGCGTTCATCTGCCGGCTTGTATGTTGAATATATGGCCTCTATTCCGTCAATGCCAGCACTGCATACATGTTCAAGCAATGCATTCATCTGGTCTTTTCCTAAGTGATATAAAACAGGATGTGCCAGTATGGCAGCACCATGAGCTTTATGTATCACAGCTATTGCTTCTTCTGGGTCAACCTTGTGTCTGTTTACAAAACAGGGCTTTCCAGGTGATAAATATCTGTCAAAGGCTTCATTTCTATCACCTGTATATTTGTTTTTTACAAGATAATCAGCAAAATGAGCTCTTGTAATAACAGCATCAGGATAAAGCTCACACATTTTATCATAAGTGATGTTAATGCCGATATCACAGAATTTCTCGCACATCTGGATATTTCTGTCAATTCTTGACTGGCGCTGGTATATAAGATAATCATTAATCTGTTTGTTGTTATGATCTAAAAACAGTCCGACAATATGAACCTCGGTGTTATTAAAGTTAGTGCTTAGCTCAACACCCGGAATTAATTCGACAGAGCTGTTTTTAGCTGCATCAAGGGCATCGGGTATACCATCAAGAGTATCGTGGTCAGTAAGTGCAATAGCACTTAAGCCTTCATTCTCTGCAAGTTTAATAAGTTCTTTAGGAGTGTTGGTTCCATCAGAATATGTTGAATGAACATGTAAATCAACCTTTTTCATAGTAATCCTCCATTCTTGCGCTGCTTCTTTGCGCATCTCAAGTTAAAATGTATCTGGTATTTTAGATGTATTATAACCCATAAAACGTATAAATGCATGGTTTTGTTGTTTATATAAATCATTGATAAGTTGTTTCATCAGATAAATTATCTGGTGAATATTTTATAGATATTTCAGATAAATTATTTCACACATAGTTCATTGAGAGTATGACATAGAATATGGTATACTATGTATAAACTTGAGCTGCGCAAAGAAGCTGCGCAAGAATGGAGGTTTATTATGGCAAGACAATTAGTCATTGGTGGATTTTACAGACATTTTAAAGATAAATTATATCAGGTTAAAGGAACAGCAATACATTCTGAAACTAAGGAAAAGATGGTTATATATCAGGGACTTTATGGTAGCTATGAGATGTATGTAAGACCATATGATATGTTTCTTAGTGAAGTTGATCATATAAAATATCCTGATGTGGTACAAAAATACAGATTTGAACTTATTGATATAAAGACAGGTAAATCACTAGAAGCTGATTATGAAGAAAACAATCAGAATATGGAATCAGAGAAATCAGAAGAATCAGAAGAATCAGAGAAATTAGAAGAATCGAAAGAATCGAAAGAATCAGAAGAATCAGAGGAAGACAGCAAGCTTATAAGATTCCTTGATGCGTATGATTATAAAGAGAAGCTTGATATTCTCACATCAATGAGGGGAGAACTTAATGATGGACTTATAGATATCATGGCAGAGTCAATAGAGGTGGCTGTTCCAGAGGGAGACATAACAGACAGATATAATTCACTTAGAAAATGTCTGATGGCACATACAAAATATGAAGGTCTTAGATTAAGACAATAATAAAAAATAATAAACTATTCAGATAATATAGTAAAATAGTTGTTTTGAATAACATAATTATCTGACAATTAACATAATATATGCATAAAAAGAAAAAATATTCAATAAAATTTGCAATTCACTTAAAATGTGTATAACTATGTGGATATTGTGGAAAAGTATATGAAAAAGTTAGACTAAATATAATACTGATTGCATAAGTTGTTAATAAGTGATATTATTTACGCGGTAACAAGAGAAATTAAATAATCACATAGGTATGATGATGGAGGTCAATTATGAATATAGTAGTATTAGCCGGAGGTACAAGTACAGAAAGAGACATTTCTATTATGACAAGTGTTAAGGTATGTGAGTCACTTAGAAGAAATGGTCATAATGCTAATATTATAGATGTATTTTTTGGAATAGAAGACAAGGCGGCAGAGACATTTTTTGATGATAACGGCAATGATCTTGAAAAGATAGCAGCTGATATGAAGAAAAAAGATATTCTTGTTAATGATGAGCTTGCAGATAGAAAAAAGAGCGGCAAGGGCTTCTTTGGTGATAATGTGTTAGCACTCTGTTTGAAGGCTGATATTGTATTCATGGGACTTCATGGAAGCAATGGTGAAGATGGTAAGATTCAGGCAGTGTTTGAACTTATGGGAATAAAGTATACAGGTACAGACTATATAAGCAGTGCTATATCAATGAGTAAGGAACTTACAAAGAAAGTACTTGTTCCAGATGGTATTCCTATGCCTAAGGGAGTGGCGCTTAAGAAGGGACATAAGATAGAATACGTTCCTTACCCTTGTGTTGTAAAGCCATGCTGTGGTGGTTCAAGTGTAGGTGTATCTATTGTTTCCAATGAATCTGAATTCAAGAGTGCTTTAACAGAAGCATTTTCGTATGAGGATAATATACTTGTGGAGGAATATATAAAGGGCAGGGAATTCTCTGTAGGTGTACTTGATGGAAAAGCACTTCCAGTTATAGAGATAGAACCTTTAGAAGGCTTCTATGATTATAAAAACAAGTATAAGGCAGGAGCAACTAAGGAGACATGTCCAGCGGACCTTCCTAAGGAGATATCAGAAAAAATGCAGAGATGGGCAGAAAAAGCATGTGAATCTGCCGGGGTAACTACATATGCAAGAGTTGATCAGCTGCTTACAGAAGATGGCAGCATATACTGCCTTGAGATTAACACTCTTCCTGGTATGACAGCTACAAGTCTTTTACCACAGGAGGCACAGGCAGCTGGTATTTCATATGATGAATTAACTGAAAAGATAATAGAGATATCGCTTAAAAGATATGAATAAAAATATGGAGAACGAATATGCGTGGAATGACGTTAAGAGCCATGACAGAAGCCTGTAATGGCGTATATTATGGAAATGAAGCTAATCTTGAAAAAGAAGTTTCTGATATAACAACTGATAGCAGAAAGGTTACTAAAGGAAGCCTGTTTATTGCGATATGTGGAGAAAGAACAGACGGACACAAATATATTGATGGCTGTTTTGAAGCAGGAGCTCTCTGTGTTATATCAGAAAAAGAACTTCCGGGACAGAAGAATTCATATATCAGGGTAAAGTCAAGTCTTCAGGCATTGAAGGATCTGGCGTTATTGTACAGAAATAATCTTGATATCAAAGTTGTTGGCATAACAGGAAGCGTTGGCAAAACAAGTACGAAAGAAACAATAAGCTATGTTCTTGAAGAAAAATATAAGGTTTTAAAGACAGAGGGCAACTTCAACAACGAAATAGGACTTCCGCTTACCGTATTCAGATTAAGAGATGATGATGAAATAGCAGTTCTTGAGATGGGAATAAGTGATTTTGGTGAGATGGAAAGACTATCAGAGATTGCACAGCCTGATATAGGTGTTATAACTAATATAGGTTTGTGTCATCTTGAGAATCTTAAGACAAGAGATGGAATACTGAAGGCAAAAACAGAGATGTTTAAACATCTTAAACCAGATGGTATTGCCATACTTAATGGTGATGATGATAAGCTTATAACAGTTGATGAGGTAAATGGAAAAAAACCGGTAAGATTCGGAATCAGCTACAAGGATGGTGTTTATGCGAGTGATATTAAGAATCTTGGGTTAGATGGAACAAGCTTTGTTATCAATGGTCTTAGCTGTGATGATACAAGCAAAGCATTTGAAGTGACAGTTCCAGTACCTGGATATCATATGGTATATAACGCACTGGCAGCAGCCTGCGTAGGTGCACAGTCAGGACTTACCAGTGTCCAGATACAGACAGGAATCTCTAAACTAAAAACTATAGCAGGAAGAAACAATATAATAAAAACAGATAAATATACAATCATAGATGATTGCTATAATGCTAACCCTGTTTCAATGAAAGCATCGGTTGATGTAGTTAATATGGCGCTTGGAAGAAAGGTATGTATATTAGGCAGCATGTTCGAGCTTGGAAGTGATGAAAAAAATCTTCATTATGATGTAGGGCAGTATATAGGGACAAGGAATATAGATGTGTTAATAACTATAGGTGAGCTTGCAAAGCATATAGCTATGGGAGCGGCTGATTACAAGGAAACACATTATGAAGCATATGAGTGTGATATACACAGCTATGAAACTATAGATGATTTTGAAAAAGAAGCCGGCAGTATTTTAAAAAATGGTGACAGTATTCTTATAAAGGCATCACATGCTATGAACTTTGACAGGATAGTTACTATGCTGTCAGAACAATAAAACAGATTACAGAACGGAGAATAAATATATGAAGAAAATGAAAAGAATTATAATATGCGTTACTGCAATTATGCTTATGTTGTCCTTTGTGGCATGTAAAAACAGCAAAAATTCAGAACTTACAGGAAGCTGGACAGGCAGTAACGGAGGCTATGAGATAGCTTTTACTTTTAATGAGGATGGAACAGGTGTAATGTCTATAAGTGGTATCCAGTTAAATATAAGTTATTCAGTTGATGGTGAGAAGCTTACAATCAATAAGACTGTTCTTGATGGAACACAGACAGAAGATTATACATACAAGTTATCTAATAAAGGTAAAAAGCTTACACTTACAAGTGCTTCTGGCGAAACAGAGCTTACAAAGAACTAAAATGATACTGGGATTGTGGGAGTGCGTAACATAAGAACAATCCGTGTGTATAAAAGCAAGCCGGGGGTTTTTGCCCCCGGCTTCATTAAAATATAATTCTATATATTAAATATCTTATTCATAGCTGGTATTTTTTTCATAAGAAGTTTTGTGATATAGTAAGCAGCTATGCCATATATAATGCCTGTTATAGTTCCTGCTAATACATCTGTAGGATAGTGTACAGTTAAATATAGTCTTGATACAGCTATTAATGCAGCAAGAACAAGTGCTGCAGTTCCTTCTTTTTTCTGCCACATAAATATAGCTGTTGCAGCTGCAAATGATGCAGAGGAGTGACCAGAAGGAAATGAATAATCATGTATTGTCTGAAATATTCCATAAAGATTTTCAAAATTGTTACTGATTACAAAATTCTGGCCTTCAACCCAGAACGCACGAGGCCTTGCCCACATATGCTTCATAATACCATTGCAGAAGATGAGTGAAAGAATAAGGGCTATTGCCATTGACAGACCAACCTTTTTATATCGTTTTGGCAATATAATAAGCATAGCAGCAGCTAATATTATCCAAAATATCCCTCCATTACCAAGAGTTGTTATAAAGTACATTATAGGGTCTGTTATCGGGTTATGAAGAGATTCAAACCAGTGTAATATCTGAATTTCCATATAAGTAATCCTTTCTATTATTCATTGAATGTTAAAAATATGTAAAAATTATAGATAAAAACATTGGTTATGTCAATTTTTAAATCTTATAGTACGTTCACAGCTTGTTTTTCCCTTCTGATTCATAAATCCATAGCTGTATTCTTCTGTAATAAGTATGTCTATAAGCATATTATCTGTGTCAGCATATAAAACAGAAATAGTAAAAGTTCCATCAGAATTGATGCTTTTTTTAAAGGCTTCGTTAAATATAAGCATCATATCATGCAGCATAGATTCGCTATTATTTATAGTAGATGTAAAACCAGATAAACCAGAATTATAAGACGACGTTGTCTTTTTTACGGCATAATCAAAGGCATCATTGATATTCTGGTTTATTTCCATGTCACGATAGTTTTTATTGATGATTGAACAGTGAATCATAATTACGAGTAATATTATAATGGTTAAGCAGCTGCTGCTGATTGCAATGCGCATAAGTTCACCCCGTTTCTTTAATAACTGATACTATTGAACTAAAGGAGCACATTTTTTCTATATTAAATATGCCGGATTTAACAGGATACATAATAGTAACATTATAGTAGTCGTAATTATTAACTGTATCAAAATATTCTAAGTCTATAGAGCTGTTATACTGCATAGCGAGATTGTTTATCTTATGGTAAGTCAGGTTGTCGATATCGTGGGAGGGAGAGCTGTTGGCATGTATAGTTATTGTATCTTTTATATATTGCTGTAATTCCTGACCCTTGCATATACTTTTATTGATAAATATAAAATCAAGTGAGATTATGCAGATAAGAGCCATTATGACAAGATAGACAGAGCTTTCAATAATTGATTTCATATTAAACTGGATAATCCTTTCTTAGATGTATTATTATTCAGGACCATGAAAATCAGATAAGCTTTGCCCTGAATATTATGATGTCAGTGGTAAAACAAAACATTGAGCAGTGTGTTTTCAATCGATTCACATTTTGTAAGGAAAGCTGATATAAAGCCAATAGCTATACTAAAACAGATAAGCAGTATTATGATTCCGCCATATTCTTTTATAATAAATTCCATAAAACAGCAGCCTCCTTTAAGTCATAGTTTTATATAATAATTCTGAAAATGTGCCTATGGCAGGCAGCATAAATATGATAGCGACACTAATTTCGCCAAGCTTTTCAATAATAATATCCATAAGTACTCCTTTAAATGATTTTTGTGTGATTAAAGATATAGGGTTATGATTAACATCATGTCTACAGACATTTTCATAGCCATAAAAAATACAGGTATGTATTCCATGAATTTTAATATGCTTTCTTTGTCTTTATAGCTAAGCTCAGTCTGTTTGTTGATTAGATCGTTATTGCGCTGTATAAGAGTGCTTATTGTTTCATCAATACCTTTTTCATCAAGCTCAGATACAGAGTAAAGAGTTCTTATTGTTGCCATTATATCGGTCTGTTTGTATTCGGAAAGAAATTCATAGTATGGTTTTATATCTGATGGATCAGCTTCTATATCGCGTATGAAATTATCAAGTGACAGCCTGATAAGATAAGGACAATCATCATAGGTATCCTCGATTGAAGCAATAAGTGGTTTGTTTTCAAGGTTAATGGCTACATTTCTTAACCAGTCAGAAAAGCAGCTCCTGAGATTGTTTATAACCTGTTTTTTAGCTCTTCTTTTGTTTATAAAAGGGTATGAGAGAATGGCTAAAACAGCGAGTGAAATATAAGCTGTTATCAGATATTTTTTCTTTATTATCATAAATATAAGAATAGCTATAAGTATGATGATCAGCGGTAATATGTGCAGAATAACAGATGAAATACTAGTCTTATAAGCAAGCTTATAGTTACGGACAGATTGATCTTCCTTGTCGGAGTCGTTTAGCAGGCTGCTGCCATAATTGGTCTGTGTATATGCGTAGAAGAAGATACAGAGCAGTAAAAAGACAGTAGAGCTAAGCTGGAAGATATAGTTATTGGTTATACTGACGGAGCCTGTATTATACTTGTTAAGAATGCTGCACATAAGCATGGTTATTAATGAAAGTCCGATGCTTATAAATATGCCGGCAGTTGTATCACGTTTGATTATTTTTAATTCATATTCGTATTGATATATATTTTTCACCCATCTGTCAAAGTCTTTAAGAAGCACCTGCAGGGCGTTTTTATATCTGCCACCTTTAGTTTCAATATTTATCAGGAAATGGCGCAGTGTACGTACACGGCTGCAGTTATAGTTTTTTTCGATTATTTCAAGAGCTTCATAATATACATTATCTCCCATACCATATTCAAGTTCGTCAAGTGCGTCTTTAAGCAGTGCTTTTAAATGACCATCAGCAATAGCATAAGTATCTGATAGTGCAGTGTGTATTTTGGGAGTTCGTATAAAAGAATAAACCATCTGATGAAGATAAATATCAACATCTGAGAATTCTTTCATTCTATGATTATTGTGGTACTTTTTTCTTATAAGAAGAGGAAGAATAAGAAGACTGCATATTATTATGCATAGTATATATTTAAGCTTCAGCTTGAAAATAAGACCAACCAATGTAATACAGCCAGTTACACCTATTATTGAGATGATGTATTTACGTAGTGAAAAGCTATATCCATATTCAGATATATCACCTGATATAGAAGTTAAGGAAAAGTATTTAATTAACTTTTTCATATATATTCATAATCCCCTTTTTACTGAATTTGTTTATAATAGTTTCCGGTATTTTTTCATCTGTGAAAGAGCCATCCTCATATATTATTGTACATTGGTTGTTTCCGTTTTCACGTGATAAAAAGCCTACCTGTTTTATACGTCTTTTTTCATGTTTATCACATTCGATAAGAATGACTAGATCGATGTATTTATATATGCTGTTTATGAATCTTTCGTTTATGTTGCTGCTTCCAAGCATGTTATACATCCGGTCCGGTGTATCTCGTACATCATCAAGATGCATAGTCGTCATACAATATGAGCCGGTTGATAAACTGTTTAGAAGATGTGCAACCTCAGGACCGCGGGATTCCGATAGCAGGATCCAGTCAATGTTATGTCTTAGCCCTGCTTTTATAATATCAGGGTAAGTAATCTTATCATCCACGAAAAATTCCACACATTTTTTGTTAGGATTGATTTTTCTATAGTGGATTTCCTGATTGTCTTCATATACACCTGCTTTTTCGTTGTGTGGGATTTTGGTTGTGAGATATTTGACAAGTTCGGTTTTACCAGCATGAGGCTGGCCTCCGACAACAATACTAAGATGTGCAGACACACTGTTTTCAAGAAGATTTATTATGCTTTCAGGAGCGTATCTGGATTCGATAAGTGTCATATGGTCGAATCTTAGATATTCAGGTATTTTTCTGATGGACATACTTTTTTTCTGACATCTGGATTCATGCCATATAGATATTCTTAAGTTCTCTGTGTTAGCTTCAAGTATGGGGCGGCTGCGGTTGAACTGTACGCCCATAATATTAGCAAGCTTTATGGATATATTTTCAACATATTTGTCGCTTAATTCCTTGCCTGATATGTAGCTCCCGATGCCAAGCTCTGTTATCCATAGATTATAGCCATCCCATTCAATATCAGTTATTTTTTCGTTATCTATTTCGTCTGATATCTCGCTGAATAATTCGTCTTTGTTTTTTTCTATTAATTCTTTTAAGTCTAAGCTGTTCATATTCTCCTCGTCTTTACTACAATGTTCTGCACATCTGTTAAAAATGCAGCAAAATCACATCACAACAGGTTAATAGCTGCATTATATTATGGCGTGTTAAAAGCATTGCGAATCTGTGTTTCATATTCGATTCCGCTGACAGCTGTTTTGGTTTTGTTTGAAATAGTTGTAACGACAGCAGCTGTTAGAAGAAGTGCTGCAAGTACTCCTGCAAGGGCTATTATGACCTTTCCGTAATGTTCTATGATATCATGCATATAAAATACCTCCTTTTGATATATAAAGTAAATGAAATGATAAAACAAAAAATAATCTTATAAAAAAATAAAGTTAATGGGAAACAAAATACCTGACAGGTAATGATAATGCATATTGAGTTGATACATATCGAACTATTATATGTATAAGCATAAAACTTAATATGAATTCTCTTAGATATAATGATAAGCGCTTTTCATGTTGTTACTATAACACTATATTTTATATTTGTAAAGTAATATTTTTAAATTCTTTCTTTTGTTTAAAAACTTATGGTAAATATAATTGCATTTTGTTTGTATTTTATTTTTTTATGTATTGACATTTGAACATAATGTGCTAATATAAAACTGCTTTTATAAAGTACATTTATAAAAGCAATTTCAAAATGATATAAAGAATAAAAAAGTAACAGTATGTACAATAATGTGCAGAATGGAGGTACAGAATTAAGATGAATAATGAAATGTGTGTTGAAAAGATGCCGATAACAGAAGAATATCTTGAGAAGATGAATGCATATTGGCGTGCAGCTAACTATTTATCAGCAGCCCAGTTGTATCTTTTGGATAACCCTCTTTTAAGAGAGCCTTTAAAGGCAGAGCATATTAAGAAAAAGATAGTAGGACATTGGGGAACAGTTCCTGGACAGAATTTTGTATATTGCCATATGAACAGGGCTATTAAGAAATATGATCTTGATATGGTTCTTATATCTGGTCCTGGACATGGTGGTAACTTCTTTGTAGCTAACTCTTATCTTGAGGGAACATACAGCGAAGTATATCCTAATGTAAGTCAGGATATGGCTGGTCTTAAGAAGCTTTGCAAGCAGTTTTCATTTCCAGGAGGAATCTCAAGCCACGTTGCCCCTGAAACACCTGGTTCTATCAATGAGGGTGGTGAGCTTGGATATTCAATAGCACACGCATTTGGTTCAGTATTCGATAATCCGGATCTTATCACTACATGTATTGTAGGTGATGGAGAAGCTGAAACAGGTCCATTAGCAACTGCATGGCACTCTAATAAGTTTCTTAATCCTGTTACGGATGGTGCAGTACTTCCTATATTACATCTTAATGGATATAAGATCAGTAACCCTACAGTATTCTCACGTATATCTCATGACGAGATAGAGAGCTTCTTCCATGGCTGTGGCTGGAAGCCATACTTTGTTGAGGGTGATGATCCTATGACTATGCATAAAAAGATGGCAGAGACTGTTGATACTGTTATTGAAGAGATAAAGGAAATACAAAGACAGGCAAGACAAGAAGGAAAAACTGAACGTCCATTCTGGCCTATGATCGTTCTTAGGACTCCTAAGGGCTGGACAGGTCCTAAGGTTGTTGATGGCAAAGAAATAGAAGGAACCTTCAGAGCACATCAGGTACCAATAATGATGGATAAGCCAGAACATTTACAGCAGCTTAATGAATGGTTAGAGAGCTATAAGCCAGAAGAACTGTTCGATGAAAATGGCAGACTCATCCCTGAATTAAAAGCACTTGCACCAGAAGGTGATCATAGAATAAGTGCTAATCCACATGCCAATGGTGGAAAGCTTTTAAGAGACTTAAGACTTCCTGATTTCAGGGATTATGGTGTTGATGTTCCATTCCCAGGAGCTAAGGAAGGTCAGGATATGATTGAGCTTGGAGGCTTTATAAGAGATATCTTTAAGCTAAATGAAGAAACAAAGAATTTCCGAATCTTTGGACCAGATGAAACTATGTCTAACAGATTAGGAAAGGTGTTTGAAGAAACAAACAGAGACTGGAACAATGCACTTAAGGATAATGATGAATTCCTTGCTAAAGATGGACGTGTAATGGATTCAATGCTTTCAGAGCATATGTGTGAGGGATGGTTAGAGGGGTATCTTCTTACAGGCCGTCATGGTTTCTTTGCAAGCTATGAAGCATTTATAAGAATAGTTGATTCTATGGCTGCTCAGCATGCAAAGTGGTTAAAGGTATGTTCACAGCTTCCATGGAGACAGTCTATAGCATCACTTAACCTTATTCTTTCATCAAATGTATGGCAGCAGGATCATAATGGATTCACACATCAGGATCCAGGCTTCCTTGACCATATTGCAAATAAAAAGGCAGATGTTGTAAGAATGTATCTTCCACCAGATACTAACTGCCTGCTTTCATGCTTTGATCACTGTATAAGAAGCCGTGATTATGTAAATGTTCTTGTGACATCTAAGCATCCAAGACCACAGTGGCTTACTATGGAACAGGCTGTTAAGCATTGTACACAGGGCGTAGGTATCTGGGAATGGGCAAGTAATGACCAGGGTGAAGAACCAGATGTTGTAATAGCAGGTTGTGGTGAAACACCTACACTTGAGGCACTTGCAGCTGTAACTATATTAAGAGACAACATGCCAGAGCTAAAGATCAGATTTATCAACGTAGTTGACCTGTTCAAGCTTCAGTCTAATACACAGCATCCACATGGCCTTTCAGATACAGATTATGATGCATTGTTTACAAAGGATAAGCCAATTATATTTGCATTCCATGGCTATCCAACACTTATACATGAGCTTACATATTACAGACATAACAGAAATCTTCATGTATTCGGATATCAGGAAGAAGGTACAATCACAACTCCATTCGATATGAGAGTACAGAATGAGATTGACAGATATCATCTTGTTGAGGCAGTTATTAATGCACTTCCTCAGCTTGGAAACAAGGGCTCATACCTTCTGCAGAAGATGAGAGACACACTTGTTGCACATAAGCAGTATATAAGTGAGTATGGCATGGATCTTCCTGAGGTTCAGGAATGGAAATGGCATACACCAGAAAACAGATAAAATATATAACTGGTATGTATGGGGCTGGTTTAAAAAATGTTAAATAAAAATCATTGTACATATTGCAAAATACAAAGAAAAATAATATTATATAAGTAACTTTTTGCAATGTATTTATTAAAAGTACAGGGTTACTATAACCGGATATGGAAAATGCGATAACAGATATGCATTTTCCATATTCAGGTTTAACAGAATGGAGGATTTTACAATGAATAACAAACCAGAGATTAAGATTGGTATTGTAGCAGTAAGCAGGGATTGTTTCCCTGAAAGTTTATCAGTTAACAGAAGAAAGGCACTTGTAGAAGCATATAAAAACAAGTATGATGCAGCAGATATCTATGAATGTCCAGTATGCATAGTAGAAAGTGAGATACATATGCAGCAGGCACTTGAAGATATAAGAAAAGCAGGCTGTAATGCACTTTGTGTATATCTTGGCAACTTTGGTCCTGAAATATCAGAAACTATGCTTGCAAAGTATTTTGATGGTCCTAAGATGTTTGTTGCAGCAGCAGAGGAAACATCAGCCAATGGCGGACTTGTAGGCAACAGAGGAGATGCTTACTGTGGTATGCTTAATGCAAGCTATAATCTTAAGCTAAGAGGTGTTAAGGCTTATATTCCTGACTATCCTGTAGGAACAGCGGATGAATGTGCAGATATGATTCATGAGTTCCTTCCAGTTGCAAGAGCTGTATATGCACTTAATAACCTTAAGATAATAAGCTTTGGTCCAAGACCTAACAACTTCCTTGCATGTAATGCACCTATTAACCAGTTATACAATCTTGGAGTTGAGATTGAAGAAAACTCAGAGCTTGACCTTTTTGAAAGCTATAACAAGCATGCTGGTGATGAAAGAATTCCTTCAGTAGTAAAGAGTATGGAGGATGAGCTTGGAGCTGGTAACAAGAAGCCAGAGATTCTTTCTAAGCTTGCACAGTATGAACTTACACTCCTTGACTGGATAGAGGCGCATAAGGGCTCAAGAAAGTATGTTGCCATAGCAGGAAAATGCTGGCCGGCATTCCAGACACAGTTTGGTTTCGTACCTTGCTATGTTAATTCAAGACTTACAGCTATGGGTATTCCTGTATCATGTGAGGTTGATATATATGGAGCACTTAGTGAGTTCATCGGAACTGTTGTAAGTAACGATACCGTTACACTTCTTGATATTAACAATACGGTACCTTCAGATATTTATAACGAAGATATCAAGGGTAAGTTTAACTACACAATCAAAGATACATTTATGGGCTTCCATTGTGGTAACACAGCTTCAGGCAAACTTGCGTTCTGTGAGATGAAGAATCAGATGATCATGGCACGTTCACTTCCAGAAGAGGTTACTAATGGAACCCTCGAGGGAGATATTGTCCCAGGAGATATCACATTCTTCAGATTACAAAGTACTTCTGATAGCCAGTTAAGAGCATATATAGCACAGGGTGAGGTTCTTCCTGTAAGAACACGTTCATTCGGTTCAATCGGAATATTTGCAATTAATGAGATGGGAAGATTCTACAGACATGTACTTATAGAGAAGAATTATCCTCATCATGGTGCAGTTGCATTTGGACATTTTGGAAAAGCATTATTTGATGTGTTTAAATATATCGGTGTTGAAGATATTGCTTATAACCAGCCAGCAGGTGTACTTTACAAGTCTGAGAATCCATTTGCATAGCTTTGGACGTCAGGTTTAATATATTTACTTACTAAAGCTAAGCTAAAGAATAAAGTTAAGCTTTAGCCAGTTAACCAGCGGGATGGACATAAGAGATTACAGCAGCATATTGCTTATCTGGTGATCATAATATTAGTCCATTCCGCTTTTTTATTAGATAAGATAATATGAGATAATATGAGTGTCATTAAGTTCCAAATGCTTATTTTATGGGAACAGCGGTAAATACCTCTGCTCATGCAGGGGCAGTCGCATTTTGCTTTGCAAAACAAGGAGGTCATTTATGTATTATATAGGAGTGGATTTAGGAACATCATCAGTAAAGCTTATACTTATGGAGGCTTCGGGTAACATAGTTAACACGGTTTCTAAGAGTTATCCGATAGATTTTCCTAAGCCAGGCTGGTCAGAACAGAATCCGTATGACTGGTATGATAAAACATGTGAAGGCATAAGAGAGCTTGTTGCAGGATATAACAAAGACGATATTGCGGGCATAAGCTTTGGTGGACAGATGCATGGGCTTGTTATATTAGATGAAGATGATAATGTTATAAGACCGGCTATTTTATGGAATGATGGAAGAACAACTAAAGAATGTGATTATCTTAATAATGTTATCGGAAAATATAAGCTTACAGAATATACAGCTAATATTGCATTTGCAGGCTTTACAGCGCCAAAGCTTCTGTGGGTTGAGGAAAATGAGCCACAGAATTTTAAAAAAATAGCTAAAATAATGCTTCCAAAAGATTATATAGCGTATAGATTTACAGGGGTTCATTGTACGGATGTTTCTGATGCATCTGGTATGTTACTGCTTGATGTTAAGAAACGTGACTGGTCTGATGAAATGATCAGAATATGCGGCATAAGCAGAGAACAGCTTCCTAAGCTTTATGAAAGCTATGAAAAGGTCGGCTGCCTTACTAAAGAAGCAGCTGATACACTTGGATTGACAGACAAGGTGATAGTAGCTGCAGGTGCAGGAGATAATGCAGCAGCTGCTGTAGGAACTGGAACAGTAGGAGATGGTATGTGCAACATTTCACTTGGAACAAGTGGAACAATATTCATCTCTAACAAAGAGTTTGGTGTTGATAATAACAATGCTCTGCATTCGTTTGATCATGCGGATGGATACTATCATCTTATGGGCTGTATGTTAAGTGCGGCATCATGCAATGGCTGGTGGATGGATACGATTCTTAAAGATAAGGATTATAAATCAGCACAGGAATGTATAACAGATGATATGTTAGGAAACAATCATGTTTATTTCCTGCCATATCTGATGGGAGAACGCTCACCTCATAACAATCCACTTGCAAGAGCTACATTTACAGGAATGACAATGGATAGTACAAGAACAGATATGACACAGGCGGTACTTGAGGGAGTAGCATTTGCAATAAGGGATTCCTTTGAGGTAGCTAAGGGGCTTGGTATTAATATAACAGAAACAAGAATGTGTGGCGGTGGTGCCAAAAGTGAGCTGTGGTGCCGTATTATGGCTAATGTACTTGGTATAAAGGTTGACCTTTTAAAATCAGAGGAAGGTCCGTCTATGGGAGCAGCTATGCTTGCCATGGTTGCAGCCGGCGAATATGGAAGTGTAAAAGAAGCAGCAGATAATATAGTTAACATATGTAAAACAATAGAACCACAAAAAGCGATTGCAGACAGATACAATTCACGTTATAATACATTTAAAAAGATATATCCAGCATTAAAGCCGGTATTTGATGAGATGTAGCTGTATATAACATGGCTTAATCATACAGATATGCATAATACAGGTGCTTTTATGTGGATTTATGAGATTATCTTTTATGTGTATTTATAAGATTATCAAAGCAGATTATGAATAAGAGGAGATTACACTATGAAATTTTTTATTGACACAGCTAATGTAGAAGATATCAGAAAAGCTAATGATATGGGAGTTATATGTGGAGTTACAACTAACCCTTCATTAATAGCAAAGGAAGGCAGAGATTTTAATGAAGTTATAAAAGAAATTACAGGTATAGTTGATGGTCCTATCAGCGGAGAAGTAAAGGCAACAACAGTGGATGCAGAAGGCATGATTAAAGAGGGACGTGAAATAGCAGCTATTCATCCTAACATGGTAGTAAAGATCCCAATGACAGTTGAAGGCCTTAAGGCGGTAAAGGTACTTTCATCTGAGGGCATTAAGTGTAATGTAACACTTATATTCTCAGCTAACCAGGCTCTTTTAGCAGCCAGGGCAGGCGCTGCATATGTATCTCCATTCCTTGGAAGACTTGATGATATATCACAGCCAGGCATACAGCTTATTGAAGATATAGTTGGTATATTTTCTAACTATGATATACAGACAGAGATTATCTGTGCAAGTGTAAGAAATCCAATACACATTACAGACTGTGCACTTGCAGGAGCTGATATAGCAACAGTTCCATATAAGGTTATAGAGCAGATGGTACACCATCCATTAACAGATGCAGGTATAGAAAAGTTCCAGAAAGATTATAAGGCAGTGTTTGGTGAATAAATGATATCTACAACTAGAATAACCACATCAGAGGTTAGAAAATATAATAAAAACAGAATATTCAGGCTCATATATAACAGTAACAGCATATCAAGACAGGAGATTGCTGATAAGCTTGGATTATCACTTCCAACTATCAACCAGAATATAAAGCTTTTAAAAGAAGAAGGACTTATTCTTCTGGAGGGAAACTTTGATTCTACTGGTGGAAGAAAAGCACAGATGATAACTGTAAATGCAGCGGCCAGATATGCTGTAAGTGTCAATATATGTCCTTTAGAGATAAGGACAAGTCTCATAGACCTTAATGGGGAAATAAAAGATGAGATAAGCCTTAAGACGGAGTTTGCTACTGATAGTGAGTATGGAGTCAAGGTATCCGAGCTTGTGGAAAATGTCATAAAGGCGAATCATATATCAAAGGACAATCTTTTAGGTGTTGGAATCACTATGCCAGGTATTTTTAACGAAGATAACAGCATGATTATATTTTCACCACCTCTTAAGGTTAAGAATTATAAGACTGAAAATATAACAAAGCATATACAATATGATTATATTGTCCAGAACGATGCAAGAGCTAATGCATTTGCGGATTACTGGTATTCACATAAGAATGAGAATACAGTCAGGGAAGAATTAGAAGAAAAGCTGTATCTTATGGTCAGCGATGGTGTAGGTGGCGCATGTGTAAGCAACAACACTATTATGAAGGGTGAACATAACAGATATGGAGAGTTCGGACATATGACACTTTATCCAGGTGGTAAGAAGTGCATGTGTGGAAGAAACGGCTGTCTTGAAGGATATGTGTCAACGAAGAACATATCAACAGACATAGGAATGACACTTGATGAGTTCTTTGAAAAGGTAGAGGAAAAAGATGATAAGTGTACAAGATTGTTTGATGAATATCTTGATAATCTCACAACAGGTATTAACAATCTTTATGTAATATTCGACAGAGATATTATTATAGGTGGAGTTATGTCAAGATACCTTACAGGATACGTGGAAGACATAAAAGCAAGACTTGTATCAAAGTTCTCTTTTGATACAGATGGAAGCTACTTTTCACTATCACAATGCACCTCCAAACGAGCCGATACCGGAGCCGCCATAATGTTCCTCACAAACTACATAAACAGCATATGATAATACCAGGGTCGAAAATACACAAAGCCGTTCGTGCTCGCACGAAAAAGGCTTTGTGTATTTGCGACCCGCCAAACATGAGAATGGAGCGATTTACGAAGTAAATCAGCGGAATTCGAATGTTTGAAGAATTGCGAGAGCAGCGAAGCGGCGGAGCAATTCGTAGGTATTATCAAAAGTGGAGGGACGAAGAGCCGTTCGTGCTAGCACGAAAAAGGCTTTATGTATTTGCGACCCGCCAAACATGAGAATGGAGCGATTTACGAAGTAAATCAGCGGAATTCGAATGTTTGAAGAATTGCGAGAGCAGCGAAGCGGCGGAGCAATTCGTAGGTATTATCAAAAGTGGAGGGACGAAGAGCCGTTCGTGCTAGCACGAAAAAGGCTTTGTGTATTTTCGACCCGCCAAACATGAGAATGGAGCGATTTACGAAGATTTACTGTGTTAATCAGAAAGGGGATATATGAGGGGATTTACTACAACTAAATTAAAGAATATAATCAGTCTTGAACACTGCGTCGTTAGATTTGTTATGGCGTGGTGTTTTATTTGTATAATACAGACTATAACTATAAACAGCATGAATACTGCAATAAATGAACTGGAATATGTGAAGCTTGTTAACATGCCGGTCATGTATGCATGCATAATTATACTCACTCTGGCATTATATTATGTATTTTATAAGCTTGAGAAAAGGATGGGATATATGTCACGTCATATAGAGGGGATCATGCTTATAGTGCTTGTGCTTGTTTATGCATGCATATGCGTTTTCCAGTATAATGATATATATTTTGTAGCAGCAATGGCAGCACTTGTATCACTGTCGATTATATATTATGCAGGATATGCAGGAATAAATGGAGTGACACTTACGAGAAAAAGATATATTGCTGTTATAGCAGGAGCAGCAGCTTTGTATACATGCTTTGTCAGCTTCTGTATGGTGACAAGATATTTATCATATGGCTCACCTAATTTTGATATGGGACTTTTTTCGCAGATGTTTTATTATATGAAAACAACAGGAACGATGAATACTACAAGTGAAAGGGACTACCTTTTATCACATATGTGTGTGCATATATCCCCAGTGTTTTACCTTATATTACCTGTATACATGCTGTTTTCATCACCTGTCACACTGGAAATACTACAGCCTCTGCTTATAGCTTCAGCTGTAGTGCCATTAGCACTAATATGCCGAAGCAGAAAGCTGTCAAGGTGGGAAACGTCGCTTATTATAATCATATACAGCTTTTATCCGGTTATAAGCGGAGGCTGTTTTTATGACATACATGAAAATATGTTTTTTCCGCTATTCCTGTGCATGTTTCTTTTGTTTATGGAAAAAGATAACAATATAGGAATGTGTATATCAGCGGTGCTTGTATGGCTGATAAAAGAAGATGCAAGTGTGCTTATGATGTTTGTTGGATTATATATGATGTGTGATAGCAGAAAGCGAAAAAAAGGTGTTGTTCTTTTTATATCATCAGCTTTGTATTGTTTATGCGTGTGCCTGATTTTAAAAAATATAGGTACTGGTGTTATGTCGGGACGTTATAATAATATGATACCTGAGGGCGATGGAAATATGTTTTCGGTCATAAAGACAGCGCTTGCCAATCCAGCATATCTTGTGACACAGATATTTTCATCAGGTAAGATAACATTTATAATACAGACTATGGGTGTTCTTTTATTTTTACCGCTTGTTACTAAAAAGTGGTCAAGATACATCCTGACAGGTCCATATGTGCTGTTTAACCTTGTGACAGATTATCAATATATGCATAGTATATATTTTCACTACGTATTCGGTTCGGGTGTCCTTCTTATATATCTTACTATACTGAATGTGTCAGATATGGATATGCATAAGCGGCTGAAAATGTTATATATAACAGCTTCTGCTACGATAATATTCTTTACGTCATATAACATGCCAAAGCTTGAAAATGCTGTTGGTTATTTTGATGAGGACAGGCAGGAAACATACAGGATAATAGATGAAGGACTGTCATATATACCTGATGATGCGAGCGTTACAGCGACAACATTTTTATGCGCCAGATTATCAGAACGAAAAGAACTGTATGAGTTATATTATACGGATAAAAGTACAGAATACATAGCACTTGATTTAAGAGGACATAATAAAGATTATGATGAAAATAAATATTTGCAGGACAGCAGATATGAAACAATTTATTATTCAAAGGGAAAGATAGCTGTATTCAGAGATGTATTATATGAATGATTGCAAAAATGATTGTGCAAAAAATGATTGTTGAATGATTATTGAATAAATTGCAGGATTTGATATAATTAGACTATATGATGTCTTTATGGACATTGACATGTAAAAGATGGAGGACAATAAGATGATAGCAGAATCTATGAAAGCACTTGTTAAAGGAAGCTCAGTAATAAGAGCTATGTTTGAAGAGGGTAACAGACTTGCCAGAATATATGGTGCAGAGAATGTATATGATTTCTCGTTAGGAAACCCTAATGTAGCGGCACCGGCAGAGGTTAATCAGGCGATTAAGGATGTAGTTGATGAAGAAGATTCTGTAGTCCTTCATGGATATATGAGTAACTCAGGTTTTGAGGATGTAAGAGAGGCTGTTGCACAGTCACTGAATAAAAGATTTGATACACATTTTAACAGCAGCAACATTGTTATGACAGTAGGAGCAGCAGGTGGTCTTAATACTATACTTAAGACTATTATTAACCCAGGTGATGAAGTTCTTACATTTGCACCATTCTTTGGAGAATACAGGAATTATGCATCCAACTTTGGTGCAAAGCTCGTTGCGGTATCTCCTGATACTAGCACATTCCAGCCTAAGTTTGATGAGTTTGAAAAGCTTATTAACAAGAATACAAAGGCAGTTATTATTAATAATCCGAACAACCCTACAGGTGTTGTTTATTCTGAAGAAACTATAAAGAAGCTTGCTAAGATTATGGAGGATAAGCAGAAGGAGCTTGGTATTGAGATATTCCTTATAGCAGATGAACCATATAGAGAGCTTGCATATGATGGTGTAGAAGTGCCATATCTTACTAAGTATTATGATAACACTATTGTAGGTTACTCATATAGTAAGTCACTTTCGCTCCCTGGTGAGCGTATAGGATATCTTGTTATACCAGATGAGGTGGCAGATTCAGCAGATATGAAGGCAGCAGCATCAGTTGCCACACGTATTCTTGGTTTTGTTAATGCACCATCACTTCAGCAGAAGGTTATAGCAAGATGTCTTAATGCAAAGGTTAATATAGAAGCATATGATAAAAACAGAAGAGCATTGTATGAAGGACTTACTGAGCTTGGCTTTGAGTGTGTTAAGCCAGAAGGGGCATTTTATCTTTTCGTGAAGTCACCAACAGAGGATGAAAATATATTCTGCGAAACGGCTAAGAAGCATAATATACTTATTGTACCAGGATCTTCATTTGGTTGTGCAGGTTATGTAAGAATGGCTTATTGTGTTTCTTACGATACTATAGTTAACTCTCTTCCAAAATTTGCAGAGGTTGCAAAGGAAATGGGAGTTAAGAAAAACTAATCATAGTATGAATATATAAGAATAGATATGAAAAGAGGAAGAATACGTGAAAGCTTGGGAGAATAATATAAGAAAAGTTGAGCCATATGTTCCAGGAGAGCAGCCAAAAGATACAGATGTGATTAAGCTGAATACTAACGAGAATCCTTATCCACCAGCTCCAGAAGTAGGAAAAGCAGTTATGGATACAGATATAGACAGACTAAGGTTATATCCTGATCCGGATGTTACAGAGCTTGTAAGTGCTATAGCTGATTATTATGGCATGAATAAGAATCAGGTCTTTGTAGGAGTGGGTTCAGATGATGTATTGTCTATGTGTTTCCTTACATTTTTTAATGGAAATAAGCCTGTACTGTTTCCAGATATTACATATTCCTTCTACAGTGTATGGGCAGACCTGTACAGAATTCCTTATGAGAAGCAGGCGCTGGATGAAGATTTCAACATAAAGCCACAGGATTATTATAAGGAAAATGGCGGAGTTATATTCCCTAACCCTAACGCACCAACAGGATTATATATGGGACTTGATAAAGTAAGAGATATAATTGAACACAACAGAGATGTTGTTGTTATAGTTGATGAGGCATATATTGATTTTGGTGGACAGTCAGCAAAAGAGCTGGTTAATGAGTATGACAATGTTTTAGTTGTACAGACATTTTCAAAGTCACGTTCTATGGCAGGTATGAGAATAGGATATGCATTTGGTTCTCCAGAACTTATAAAAGCTCTTAATGATGTTAAGTTTTCTTTTAACTCTTATACAATGAATATGACATCTATTAAATATGGTGTGGCATCTATCAATGATAAGGCTTATTTTGATGAGTGTGTAGGAAAAATCATTGAAACAAGAGAAAAGGCAAAAGGCTCACTTACAAAGCTTGGATTTACATTTCCAGATTCAAAGGCTAATTTCATATTTGCCACACATAAGAGTGTGCCAGCAAAGGAAATATTTGAAAAGCTTAAAGCAAAGAAAATATATGTAAGATATTTCAACCAGCCGGGCATAGATAATTATTTAAGAATAACGGTTGGTACAGATGAACAGATGGATAAACTTATACAGGCATTATCAGATATAGTAGCCTGATTATAATTATCTATCATGGCATTAAAATGTTTACGAATAAAATACAGGAGTGAAGAAATATGGCTGTACCATTTGAAAACAGAAATTTTCATAAAGAACTTGAAAAAATGGTAGAAAAATTAAAGACAGAAGGAAAGGTGCCTACGTTGCTGCTTCATAGCTGCTGTGCACCATGCAGCAGCAGCTGCATAGAGTTTTTATCAAAATATTTTCATGTTACTGTATTTTACTATAATCCCAACATATCAGAAAGTGCAGAGTATAAAAAAAGGGTTGAAGAACAGATAAGATTCATAAGGGAGTTTGACACACCTTATAAGGTATCTTTTATAGAAGGTGATTATGAGCCGGAAGAGTTTTATAAAACAGTCAGGGGGCTTGAAAAAGAGCCTGAAGGTGGTAAAAGATGCTTTAAATGTTATGAACTAAGACTTAGAAAAACAGCACAATTAGCTAAACAGCTGGGATTTGATTATTTTACAACAACGCTTACGATAAGCCCTTTAAAAAACAGTGTCATATTGAATAAAACAGGACTTAAAGTGGCACAGGAGATGGGAACACAGTATCTTTTATCTGATTTTAAGAAAAAAGAAGGCTATAAAAGATCTATAGAACTGTCAAAAGAGTATAATCTATATAGACAGAATTATTGTGGCTGTGTATATTCTAAAAGAGAAGAAAAATAATATGATGTAATGGTAAAAAAGATTATGAATCAGTTATATACACCAGGCGTGTATATCAGTAAAATGTAAAGGAGATAAGTATATGGCTAAAAAGAAGAATGGTTTATTAAAGTTTATAGTAGGTGTAGGTGCAGCAGCAGTTGCAGGAAAGGTAGCTTACGATAAGGTTAAGGCAGCTAAGAATAAGCTTACTAAGGAAGAACAGGATAGTGCAGAGCTTGAAGTACGTAAGTATAATGCAGTATGTGAAAAAAGAGATGTTGAAATAGAAGACGAAGAGTTCATGGGCTGCGAGGTTAAGGCGATAGCATCTAAGCTTACAGTTGATCTTTCACTGGCTGTTTTTGAAAAGGATGTTTATATTAACTTTGAAAGTATAATCAGTAACGTTTCTATCATACTTCCTGATGGAGTAAATGTTACATGCGATATCGATAAAAAGCTTGCAGGAGTACATAATTATGTGGAAAACACAGATGAAGAAGGTATTCATACTGTATATATAATTGGTAAAGCAGTACTTGGCAGTGTTGAAGTTATTCCAGTGAATTTCTATGTTGATGATGAAGATGTTGAGGAAGATTTTGATGATGATGCAGCATTTCCAGAATCAGATGATGTGGAAGTAAAGGTTATAAATGAAACAAAAGAAAACCAGGAAAAAGAAGACAATACAGAAGAAACAGAAGATGTTCTTGAAGGTATAGAAATAGAAGATGATTCAGATGTTGATAAAACAGAAACTATTAATCTTGAAGAAATATAATAATGTCATGAATTAAAGCGGGAATGGTGTTGTATGAAATACAGAGATAAGCTTATAAAGTATTTTGAGGATGCACCAGAGGGCGCTGTCATAGTTGCCAATGATATGTATGAAAATGGCTTTACAAAGATGAGTCATGATGCGTTTTTCAGGGCAGTCGAGAGATTATGTGATGATGGTGTTATCATAAGGGCTGGAAAGGGAATGTATATTAAAGCAGCTGATAAAGATAAGAATATCGAAGAATTACTGCTTAATTATTTCTTTGGAGAGAATAACGATAACGGATTATTCATAGGATACAGGCTGTATAACAAGTATATGGTTTCAGCTTATCAGACAGACAGGATAGAGCTGTATTCAAATGTACTAAAATCAAGAACCTGTGAGGTTGGCAATATATGTGTAAAGCGGCCGGGAGTGCAGCTGGATTTTGAGAACGCCAGGGTTATAGAGGCACTTGAAATCATGCAGAATTATTATAATATTGAACAACTGAATAAGCTTAAGTTCGCGCGTTTTGCCAAGCAGTTTGCCATAAGCTATAATGATGCAGCAGCTGTCAATGTACTTGAGCATATGAAATATAAGAAAAGTACGATAGCATTTATGAAAAAGGTGCTCGATATGTATAAGGTTGAGAACTCACTTCAGCAGTATTTAAGTTATGCATCTGACTATAAGGTTCCGGCAGTACAAAGAGTGGCACGATTGTGAGTTATGAAAAAATGAAAAAAGTACTTTACAATTATGTATACAATATATATAATAATGCCTGTACTACAGAAACAACATTAGTTTCTGTAAAATATTAAAATATAAAGCAGAGTAGGAATATGTGCGTTAAGTGCTGTATGGACAGGGAGTTGCCATATGGACGAAAAGGTTTTCTTGCGATACATAATCCGCATCCCGCTGCTACATACTATGGCGAACAACCTCCTATGTAGAGCGAAGATTACTGCAAAGGAGGTTTTTTTAATGTCAATTTTATTGAAGAATTTTGCATTTTCAGCAAAAGAGTTTAAGAGCATTAAGTCAGTTGTTGCGGCTGCACTTCTCATCGCTCTGCACACAGTATTAGCTGTGTTTGTATCTATTCAGGTGACACCAACATTAAGGCTGTCAGTATCATTTCTTGCAAACTGTGCCATAGGCTATATGTTTGGTCCTGTTATGGGCTTTGTATGTGGAGGTTTAGGTGACCTTATACAGTTTGTTATCAAGCCAACAGGTCCGTATTTCCCAGGTTGGACGTTAAGTGCGGCTCTTGCAGGTTTTATCTATGGTCTATTCTTTTATGGCTGTAATATGAAGGTTGCAGAAAGCTTTGATGGTGATAAGAAGGGCATCTTAAAGTTTATTGATGTTAAGTTCTTACTAAGATGTATACTTGCACTTACAGTTGAAACATTGCTTGTAAATGTTTTACTTGGTACATATTGGTGCAGTATAATGTATGGAAAGGGTTTTGCATTCTATTTTTCAATAAGATTTGCAAAGAATATGATACAGTTGCCTATTAACATCATCCTCACATATTATGTGCTTGGATTTGTTAAATATATTGATAAAAAAATATATAATTAAACATATATCATGTTATATGGGATTGGAGAAAATAAAATATGTCAAAAATAATGATAGCATCAGATATTCATGGTTCTGCATATTACTGCAGGCAAATGTTAGAAAGATTCAAGGAAGAAAAGGCTGAAAGACTTGTTCTTCTAGGAGATATATTATACCATGGACCAAGAAATGATCTTCCAAAAGAATATGCTCCCAAAGAAGTTATTGCAATGCTTAATCCACTTCGCAACAGGATAATATGCGTAAGAGGCAATTGCGATACAGAGGTAGATCAGATGGTGCTTGATTTTAATGTTCTTGCAGAACAGGCATATCTTAACTTCAACAACTATTCAATAGTTCTTACACATGGACATAAGCTTGACGAGAAGAATATACCGGCATTATGCGATGGAGATATACTTCTATGTGGGCATACACATGTTCCTAAATGTGAAAAAAGAGATGGATATATATATATGAATCCAGGTTCAGTATCTATACCAAAAGAGAATTCAGCACATAGTTATATGATACTTGAGGACAGATTCTACTGGAAAGATATAGAGGATGGAAGCACTTATATGAACTATTAGATATTATGCAGGTTTCATAATTGTTTATATATTTTTAATTGCATTTAATGATATATGTGATAGAGTATTATTTAGTGATTACATAAGCACTATATTATATATAATTATGAAAGGCTGGATGGTTTGATGAATAGTTTTAAAGATAAGATGGCAAGATTCATGTATGGAAGATATGGTATGGATCAGCTCTCAAGGAATTTATCTTTAATATGCCTGGTGCTTCTTATCGTTACTATGTTCGTAAGGAATAACGTTATATATATGATAGCACTTGTTGGTATTGTGTATACATATTTCAGGGTGTTTTCACGTAATATATCCAGGCGTTCAGAGGAGAATGAAAAGTATCTGAAATTTCATTATAAGGTAGTTGGAAAGCTTAATAAAATCAAGTTCAGAATTACGGATAGTAAGACACACAGGATATTCAGATGTCCTAGCTGCTCGCAGAAAATAAGAGTTCCAAGAGGCAAGGGAAAGATAAGTATCAAGTGTCCTAAGTGCAGGATAGAATTTATAAAGAAAACATGATAAATGCATGTTCATACGTATATTAATATTAAGCTTTAAAGCACATTTGCAGCCAGTATATATTGGATGTGGATGTGCTTTTTATTTTATACTTTAGACACTTACTGATGTATCAGGATTGCTACATTGCTATGCAATTCACGTACACTTACATCATATAATATCAGAAAGATGATATTATATGGTAAAGCTATGAACCAGAAAATAGAAAACCTGCTTAATGTTTCATTATCTGCCACAAGAAAAGAACTTGAGAATTCAGAGAGCCTTAGTACAGGGTTTAACTGGAGAGATGATACATGGGAAATAATAGTAAAGTATTCAGGAACTCTTGAAAATATAAGAAAAAAGTATAATGTATATATAAGAGAACTGCTGTATAACTATGCTATAATTGTGACAGATAAGAATACGATAGAGCTTATATCACAGGAAACAAATATAGATTATATAGAAAAACCAAAGAGCATATATTTCCAGCTTGAAAGGGCAAAGTCAGCGGCATGTGCTAACAATGTGCGGGCTGGTAATAAGAATATTGTTAATAAAAATGTTATCAGCAATGCTTATAATGGGACATATCTTAGTGGAAAGGGTGTCATCGTTGCAGTTATTGATACTGGAATAGACATATTAAGTGATGAGTTCAGGAAAAGTGATGGCAGTACAAGGATATTAAACATATATGACCAGACACAGCAGACGAAATACAGTGAGGAAGATATAAATGCATATTTAAACAAAGCTATTGTAAATAAGGATAACACATATAATGGGAAAAGTATACAGATACCAGGCGCTGATAATACACAGCATGGTACTAATGTTGCCATAATAGCCTGTGGAAGAAGTGGCGTTGCATATGGAGCAGATATAATAGCTGTTAAGATGGGATACTCATATAATAATCAGTTTCCACGCACAACAAGCCTTATGGATGCCATAGATTATGTCATAAGGAAAGCTGTGGAGTATGAAAAACCAGTGGCAATAAACATAAGCTATGGCTTTAATTATGGAGATCATGATGGAAATACGCTGCTTGAGCGTTATATCAATGATGTTGCATCAGGCTATAAATGCAGCATATGTATAGGAAGCGGAAACGAGGCAGACAAGGCAGTACATTATGGAAATATAATAAAGCAGGGGCAGATAGATACGGTTGAGATATCAGTAAGCGAATATGAACATTCAATAGATATACAGATATGGAAATACTATTGGGATGTTTACAGGATAATGCTTGCTGGTCCGGATGGCACGCAGTTTAATATAACAGGACAGGGATATATAAACAGATTCAGGATTCTTGATACAGATATAATAAGTCTATTAGGTGAGCCTTCACCTTATAATCTGTATCAGGAAATATATATTAATCTGCAGCCTTCTAAGGATTATATAACACCGGGGATATGGAAAATCATCATATATGGGGAAAGCATACGTCAGGGAGTATATAATATATGGCTTCCGTCAAGTCAGTCTTTAAACATTGCGACAGGCTTTGTCAAGCCGGTTCCATATGATACTATAACGATTCCAGCAACAGCCACAGGTTGTATATCTGTAGGGGCTTATAATTCATATACAGGAGCATATGCTTCGTTTTCAGGCAGAGGAAAAGGCATATGGAATAAAGATATCAGATATACTTATAACAATGGGGACAATAATGCTGCTGTTAACTACATAGATGCCGGTATAAAGCCAGATATACTTGCACCAGGAGTGGATATAAAGATAAGAAGACAGACAGCATATGAAACTGATATAGTGAGTGTTACCGGGACTTCATATGCAGTACCGTTTGTAACAGGTGGTGCAGCCCTGCTTATGCAATGGGGGATAGTTATGGGCAATGACAGGTATATGTATGGTGAGAAGCTAAAGGCGTATTTAAGACGTGGTGCCAGACCGCTTGGAATAGAGATGCATGCAGCAGCTCCCAATCCTGTGACAGGATATGGAAGGCTATGTATAGCAGATAGTATACCAGTGTAAAGCATGGAAAAAAGCAGAAAAAAGCAGAAAATATAAAATAAGTCTTGAAAAGTATATAAACATTGTGGTAAAGTATGTTTATACAATAAGAGTATGATTGTAACAATTGGAGGAGAATATATGAAGATATCAACAAAGGGAAGATATGCACTCAGGGTTATGATAGACCTTGCTGAGCATGATAACGGTGAATATATAACGCTTATGGATATAGCTGAAAGACAGGGTATATCTGAAAAATATCTTGAGTCCATAGTATCGATGTTAAGTAAGAATGATTTTCTTACTTCACTTCGTGGAAAAGGTGGCGGATATAAGTTATCAAGAAGACCGGAAGAGTATTCTGTGCTTAGTATATTGCAGTGCACAGAGGGTTCACTGGCACCGGTAGCCTGTCTTGAAAACAAGCCTAACAAGTGTCCTAAGCTATCAGAGTGTAGGACTATAGCTATGTGGGAAAACTTCGAGAAGACTATAAACGATTATTTTGGCAGTATCTCGATAGCGGATCTTATTAATTCAGGTAATGGAATAGATAATTATGTTATATAATACATGAGCCTTAGTGAATAATTAATAAATATTAATAAGTATTAATAAGTAATAATAAGCAATAAAAAAACAACCATCTATGTGCATGGAGCATAGATGGTTGTTTTTTATGCTACTGAAGGAGTGAAAGAACTCCCTGGTTAGACTGGTTAGCCTGAGCAAGCATTGACTGGCCTGCCTGAGCAAGAATGTTGTTCTTACTGTAGTTAACCATTTCCTGAGCCATATCTGTATCACGGATACGAGATTCAGCAGATGTTGTATTCTCAACAACGTTGTCTAAGTTAGCAATTGTATGCTCAAGTCTGTTCTGTGCAGCACCAAGAGTTGAACGCTGTGAAGATACCTTCTGTACAGCTTCTGCGATACGGTCGATAGCAGCTGTAGCATCATCTTCTGTGTCTACCTTAAGACCATAAACACCGATACCTTTTGCACTCATAGAATCGATTTTAACAGCAATCTTGTTGTCTTCAGCAGAATCAGCTCCAACATGAAGACTGAAAGAGATAGCTCCGTTAACTTCATAACCTTTTGTGAACTTTTTAGCATCATCTTTTGTTATTTCCATATTGGTTTTATCTTTACCAGCCTCTCCAGCATTACTTGTATAATACTTGTCTGCGGCTGTACCATCTGCATTTTTTGAATCCTGAATATTCTGTGCAGTTACCTCTTTGCCATTTTTATCGTATAATTTTGTTACATATGCATAATTTTTACCTTTAACGGCAATATTATCAGCAGTCTGTGGATTATTAGTCTTATCATATGCTTCTGTATAGAGCTTTTTGCCATCTTTAATAGCTTTTTCTAAATCTGTTGCAGTAGTGATTTCTGTAGCTGATCCTTCTGCATATATACCACCTGTAACGTTATATTTTGATTCCATAAAATATGCTGTGTCAGCTTTAGTAGGATCACCCTTTAAAAGATAAGTCTCATTAAACTTAGTAGTCTCTGAAACTCTGTCAATCTCAGATGTAAGCTGATCTATTTCATCCTGGATAGCCTTACGGTCTGTCTGAGAGTTAGTACCATTAGCAGACTGAACAGCAAGCTCATTCATTCTCTGAAGCATTGAGTGAACTTCTGTTAAAGCACCTTCAGCTGTCTGAACAGCAGATACACCATCCTGTGCATTTGAAGAAGCCTGTGTAAGTCCGCGGATCTGCTTTCTCATCTTTTCAGAGATTGAAAGACCAGCTGCATCATCAGCGGCACGGTTAATCTTATAACCTGAAGATAACTTCTCAGCTGACTTAGACTGAGCTGAAGTTGTTACATTAAGCATTCTGTTAGCATTCATTGCTGTTAAATTGTGTTGTATTACCATAATACATACCTCCGTGTAAATAAAATATTTGTCAGAGGGGAATCCGTTCCCCTTATGAAAGATATATAATAAGCAGTGTTACCATGCTAACCCTGCGTATTATCATTAGATTTGCGTGCCTGCTTATCTTCTTTGATAAGACGGCGTATCTTGTTTAGTGTTTCAGGTGAAAGTCCCTGTTCAGCGTAGTAAGGTGATATGAATCTTGAAGTTTTCTTATCAGAATCAGAGCTGTTAGCACTGTTTCTTGCAAGAACCTTGCTTCGTACGATATTGAGTTCTCTTGGTGCATCTATGAGAAGGTGGATATTACCTTCTGAACCACCTGAGTATATGACCCTTACGTCATCACCGATGTTGATGAATTCGCCGGGTTTGATAGTGAGTTTTAACACATTAACCTCCTTGTCTATGCAACAAACTGTTTCAAAATGTTGCATCCCAAAACATATAGATGGAGGTAATAACATATGAGTACATCCCAGCCAATAAGGAGTACAGATGAACTGGAGGCATTCAGACGATTCTATCTGGATGAAGAGCCTAACTTGAGAAACTATGCAATGATATGCATGGGAGTGAATACTGCATTAAGAATAAGTGACCTGTTAGAGTTAAAATGGGGAGAGGTATATGATTTTAATGAACAGTGTTTCAGAAAACATATGGTAATATGTGAAAGAAAAACAGGAAAAGAATCAAGAATTGCAATTAATGGCAGCACTAAAAAAGGACTTTTGACATATATGGACACGTTAGATGGTGTAAAAAAAGGTGACTATATATTTACAGGTAGATATGCAGGAACACATCTGAGCCGTTCACAGGCGTTCAGAATCATAAAGCATGCTGCGTATTCACTTAATATGGAGAGGGGCATAAGCTGTCATTCCATGAGAAAAACATTCGGATATTATGCGTGGAAATGTGGGACACCACCCGCAATGCTCATGGAGATATATAATCATTCATCATATGAGATAACAAAAAGGTATCTTGGTATTAAGCAGGATGATAAAGATTCTGTGTTTCTTAAGGTTAATCTGTAAGGACAGGATTAATATATAAAACAACATAAACGATAAGCGTATTGATTTGCTATTTTAATGTTATAGAAAATTTATATAGAATTTTATTAAGAAACCTGCTAAAGTGTTGAGGGAATATGACGATATATTAATCGTAATTAAGAATATGAACTAATAAGAATTTATATTGGGATGCAACATTTTGAAACAAATTGTTGCATCCTTTTTGTATATTAGTATATGAAGTTAATGGGGATAATATGATGTGTAGAAGCTTTACAGAAAATCCCAAATCAGAAAATAACAGAAATTTTATTCTAATAAAATAACACCACCGGAATGTATCAAATCAAATGACTTAATCATTGCATTCAGGTGGTGTATTATTTTTAATAATTAGTTATTGTTTTCTGTTGGCTTGTCAGCAATCTTAAGTATGATAGATTCAGCCCTGTTAGAAGATGATCTTTCAACGAACAGCCAAACATTATCTATAGTAAGCTTATCACCTGCTTTAGGTATGCGGTCAAGCTTTTCTGATACGAATCCGCCTAGTGAATCGTTATCCTCTGAATAAAGTCTGGTTCCTAATTCATCATTTATGTCATCAAGCTTACATGAGGCGTTTATACGGTAAGTGTTTTCACGAATCTTAGTCATATCATCCTTTTCATCAGTATCATATTCATCACGTATTTCACCAACGATTTCCTCTAACAGATCCTCGGTTGTTATCATACCGGCTGTCTGACCATATTCATCCAGCACAATAGCTATGCTGTAACGCTTAAGCTGCATTTCTTTAAACAGCTCAGAAGTGTTCTTATGTTCATATGTAAAGAAAGGCTCACGCATAATCTTCCTTATATTAAATGAATCATCAACGTTAGTAACTATAAGATCTTTTATATTAAGTGTACCTATAACGTTGTCAGTATCATTTTCATATATAGGAATACGTGTATACATAGTACTCTTAAAAAGAGTGATGATGTCATCATATGATGAGTTAACATCAGCGACTGTCATATCTATACGAGGTATCATGACATCCTTTACCGAAGTATCACCAAAATCGAAAAGGTTGTCAATAATCTGTCGTTCGTCTTTTTCTATGATACCCTCTTCATGGCTTACCTTAACTATTGTACGAAGCTCTTCTTCTGTTATAGTGTTGGAGTTGCCTTTGGAGCTAGCGCCAAAGAGTTTTAATACGATGCCTGCAAGATGGTCAACTATAAAAATAACAGGTGTCAGTATAATCATAAGTCCATATATAACAGGCGCATATAATAATACAAGCTTAGTGTTAAACTTTGAAGCAAGATTCTTAGGGGTTATCTCTCCGAATATAAGAACGAACAGAGTAAGAACACCAGTTGCGATACCAGTAGCATAGCTGCCCCAGACATTAATAGTAAATGTTGTTGCAAGAGCAGAACATGATATGTTAACTATGTTGTTACCAATAAGTACAGCACTTAACATCTTGCTTGAATTGTCGATAATCTTAGCTACTAAAGCAGCATGTCTGTTACCTTCGTCCATAAGCGAGCGGATTTTTATACGGCTTACCGTCATAAATGCGGTTTCAGCAGATGAAAAGAAAGCTGAAAGAAATAATAAAATAATAATAGTTATAAGTTGAATATAACTGTCAGTGTCCAAGGAAATATTCCTCCAATCCTTAATAAAAATATAGTAAACACATTTAAGTGTTATATTTTAACATTTTACAGTATCAGTAAAGGACTGTCAAGTAGCAGTAGGCTCTGCATATAATCAGGCTTTAATGAAAAATTGGAATAAATGATAAGATAAATATAAGATAAAAGATAGAATACGAAAGAGATTTCCTACATATTTATATAGAGAACAAAGAATGTATGACTATTAAGTCAGAGGAATGTATGAAAAAGTTATCTATTATATTAAAAACGCTTATAGCAGGATATATTATAACAGTTCTAGCCCTGCTTGTGCTTGCTTTCTGCCTGTATAAGTTCAGGGTGTCTGGTAATGTGATATCCATAGGGATTTATGTTACTTATGGGCTATCAGCTTTATGCGGAGGTCTCATTCTTGGCAAAGGCATGCAGCATAGCTGCCTTGTGTGGGGAGTACTGTATGGAATAATATATTTTCTTATATTATGTGTTGTTTCAATAATATTAAGCAGAGGAATATCATCAATAGATATGTCACAGATGGTTAAGGGTGCGATAGTATGCATACTTTGCGGTGCAATTGGAGGGATTGTATCTTAAATATGATTTTATAACGTGAATCTGAAATAAGAATCAGTAATAGGATTCAGCAATAAGAATCAGAATATAAATTGAAGTATAGATTAAAATGAAAATCAGAATAAAAATTTAAAATAAAAAAAGGAAATAAGGTATCTGTGTTTAATACATTAAAAGTAGGCAGTTTTTGAATACATATTGAATACATAGGGAAAGAAGAGTTAATATGCCAATATATTCAAGTGAAGTAATAGAGGAAGTTGTATCGCGTAACGATATAGTAGATGTTATTTCAGGTTATATAAAGCTTAAGAAAAGTGGCAGTTCCTACGTAGGGCTATGTCCGTTTCATAACGAGAAGTCACCTTCTTTTTCTGTATCAGGAACAAAACAGATGTATCACTGTTTTGGATGCGGAGTCGGAGGCAATGTTATAACATTTGTTATGGAATATGAGAATTATACGTTTCCAGAGGCAGTAAAAATGCTGGCTGACAGGGCAGGTATAGCTCTGCCTGTGATGGAATATTCAGGTGAAGACAGACGGGAACGGGATATTAAAACAAAGCTGTTAGAGATTAACAAGATAGCAGCAACATTTTACTATCATCAGTTAAAATCACCAGCAGGACAGAGTGGGTTGGATTATCTGAAAAAAAGACAGCTTTCAGACAAAACTATAAACACATTTGGCCTTGGATATGCGCCACAGCTTACAGGTGATTTATATAGAATGCTAAAGGAAAAAGGGTATGATGATGAGCTCTTAAAAGAGTCAGGTCTGTTCACTTATGAAAAGGGAATAAGGGAAAAGTTCTGGAACAGGGTAATATTTCCAATCATGGATATTAACAATAAGGTTATAGGCTTCGGTGGCCGTGTTATGGGAGATGGAAAGCCAAAGTATCTGAATTCTCCGGAAACAAAGCTTTTTGATAAAAGTAAGAATCTTTATGGACTTAATGTTGCAAGAAGTTCAAGAAAGAATAATCTTATAATATGTGAAGGCTATATGGATGTTATATCTATGCATCAGGCAGGCTTTAATCAGGCGGTAGCATCGCTTGGTACAGCACTCACACCTGGACATGCCCGTCTTATGAAAAGATATACAGATAATGTTCTTATAACTTATGATAGCGATGAAGCAGGGGTAAAGGCAGCTTTAAGAGCCATACCTATATTAAAAGAAGCAGGACTATCTACTAAGGTTATTAATATGAGGCCATATAAGGATCCGGATGAGTTTATCAAGGCTTTAGGAACTGAAGCATTTCAGGAGCGTATAGATAAAGCAGAAAACAGCTTTATGTATGAAATCGGTATTATAGAGAAGAATTATAACAGAAGTGACCCGGAGAGTGAGACAGCATTTGAAAGAGAAGTTGCTAATAAGCTTGTACAGTTTAGTGAGAAACTTGAAAGAGATAACTATATGAAAGCTGTCTGCCGTCAGTTTATGATACCAGAGGATGGTATGCGTGAAATGGTTATAAGGATAGGAAGCCAGGGCGGAATAATACCAAGACAGACACAGCCTGTCAGGCGGATGGAACCGGCAAGAAAGAAAAAGGAAGATGGAATAAGGCAGGCAGAGAAGATTCTGCTTACGTGGATGATTGAGGATGGTGATATATATGATAAAGTCAGTGAATATATACAACCAGATGATTTTATAGATCCATTGTTTAAAGATGTTGCATCAAAGGTATATGAACAGTATGAAACAGGAAGTGTTAATCCGGCGGCTATTATTGGCTCATATAGCGATGGTGATATGCATAGTGAGATAGCGGCAATGTTCAGCGCCGAATTAAGCGAGTCGCTTAGTAAGTCAGAAAGAGAAAAAACACTTAATGATACAGTGCTAAGGGTTAAGAAGAGCAGCCTTGATTATAAGCTTGAACATGCAGCAGATGCAAAGACTATGCAGGATATCATAGGCAGACAGATGAAGTTAAATAATATTCACATTAGTTTATAATACATGCGAAAGGTGGACCATTGTAATGGCAGTAAAGAAGGAAAACTTAAACGAGGAAGAATTAAAGGAAACTAAGAAGACAACTAAAAAGAAAGCAGATGAAGCTGTGGCAGCAAAGAAGCCTAAGAAGTCAAAGAAGGAGGAAGCTGCACAGCCAGAGCTTTCAGAAGAAGAACAGGCAAGAATTATACAGGAAAAATTCATGGAAAAGTGCAGGGGGATTCTTGCTATAGCCAGAAAGAAAAAGAATGTCCTTGATTATAAGGAGATTATGGATTATTTCCAGGATACAGATTTTGAAGCTGATAAGATGGAAAAGGTATTCGAGTTTCTTGAAGGCTGCAATATAGATGTCAAGATGAATGATGATGATGGAGATGTAGAAGATGATATTATTCTTTCGGATGAAGATGATATCGATATAGAAAAGATAGATCTTTCTGTACCAGATGGAATCGGACTTGAAGATCCTGTAAGAATGTATCTGAAGGAAATAGGTAAGGTGCCTCTTCTTAGTGCAGAAGAAGAAATAGAATATGCACAGAGAATGGAAGAGGGTGACGAGGAAGCCAAGAAGAGACTAGCGGAAGCCAACTTACGTCTTGTTGTAAGTATTGCAAAGCGTTATGTCGGCAGAGGCATGCAGTTCCTTGATCTTATCCAGGAGGGTAACTTAGGTCTTATCAAAGCTGTTGAAAAGTTTGATTATCGTAAAGGATATAAGTTCTCAACATATGCAACATGGTGGATAAGACAGGCTATTACAAGAGCTATAGCTGATCAGGCACGTACTATCCGTATACCTGTTCATATGGTAGAAACTATTAACAAGCTTGTAAGAGTACAAAGACAGCTTTTACAGGAGCTAGGAAGAGAACCATCTCCAGAAGAAATAGCAGAGACTATGGATATTCCGGTTGAAAGAGTAAGAGAAATCCAGAAGATATCACAGGAGCCTGTATCGCTTGAAACACCTATAGGTGAAGAGGAAGACAGCCATCTTGGGGACTTTATACAGGATGATAATGTTCCGGTTCCAGCAGAAGCCGCAGCTTCAACACTTCTTAAGGAACAGCTTGTAGAGGTGCTTGGAACACTTACAGACAGAGAACAGAAGGTGTTAAGACTTCGTTTTGGTATGGATGATGGAAGAGCAAGAACTCTTGAAGAGGTTGGTAAGGAATTCAACGTAACAAGAGAACGTATCAGACAGATTGAAGCTAAGGCATTAAGAAAGTTAAGACACCCAAGCAGAAGCCGCAAGCTTAAGGATTATCTTGACTAATCAATATCCAGAAATATATTTAAGGATAGAATTCAATAATAAAAACATGAATATAGAGTTCTATTTATGATTATGTCGGGATAAAGGATGATTTATATAGTATAATAAATCAACAGGAAAAATGTATGAACAATATTATTAATATATCAGAAAGACTGAAATGTGTTGCCAGTCTTGTTAATAAAGGTGCAAGGGTGGCTGACATTGGCACGGATCACGCATATCTTCCTATATATCTTGTTCAGAACGGGATAAGTAATAAAGTATATGCGTGTGATGTAAGAAAAGAACCACTGAGGCGTGCAAAGCTTCACATTGATGAATATGGTCTTTCAGATAAGATAACTACAAAGCTTTGTGATGGGCTCAAAGGGATTAATAAAGGTGATGTTGATACAGTAACGATATGTGGCATGGGTGGAAAGCTCATGAAGAATATATTAAAAGCAGGTATAGACAAGCTGGGGGATAATACACAGCTTGTCTTATCTGCACAGTCAGAACTAAAGGATTTTAGAAAATACCTTCTGGAAACAGGCATAGATATTAAGTCAGAACATATGCTTTTAGAAGATGGAAAATATTATTTTATATTTGACTGTGTATACAACACACAAGATGAATATTATCTAAATGTAACTAATATTCAACAAAATAACATTTATGAAAATGCAGCTGTTGCAAGCGATATTCATAACAATGATAGTCACAAGGAAGATTATGACAAGGAAGATAATGATAAGAAAAAGATAACAGCCTACGCAGAGGAAGAATTAAGATATGGAAGATATCTTTTGGATAATAAGTCAGAGGTGCTTTACGAATATCTTAATAAGGAACTGACAAGCTGTAACAATATTAGAAATAGTCTTATTAATAATAAGGAACAGTCAATATCGATAGAGAGCAGAATACATGCTATAGATGAAGATATTGCTGTTATTAATAAGGCATTAGGAAGATGGAAGGAGTAATAATAATGCTTTTATCGCAGATGGCAGCAGATGCTGCAAAGGATTACAAGTATGATATTATTCTTGCCAATGTAAATGGCAGGCTTACAGAGATATCAGATATGGATATAACTGATGAAAAAGTGGAATTCATTACAGTAGGAAAGGCAGTGGGAAATGAGGCATATAAAAGAAGTGTTCTTCTTTTAATGCTAAATGCAATACATAAGCTTGATACAGATAATAGAATTAAGAGAGTTACTGTTGAGTTCTCGCTTAGTAAAGGTCTTTATTGTGATATAAAAGGAGATTTTGTAATCACACAAGAATTTCTTAATGATGTGAAAGAACTTATGAGAGCCGATGTTAAGAAAAATCTGCCTATTAAGAAGCAGGGAATGAAGACATCAGAGGCTATTAAGCTGTTCAAGAAGTTCGGAATGGAAGATAAGACACAGTTATTCAAATATAGAATTAGTTCTTATGTTAATGTATACAGCATAGAGGGTTATTACGATTACTTCTATGGTTATATGGCAGCTAATACAGGAATATTAAAGACATTTGATTTATTCCAGTATGATAAGGGCTTTGTTCTTCAGTTACCAACTAAAGAAAATCCGGAAACAGTGCCGGAATTCGCACCACAGGCAAAGCTTTTTAATGTGCTTATGGAAAGAAGCGAGTGGGCAGATATGCTTGGCGTTGATACAGTTGCCTCTTTGAATAAGCATATAATAAGCGGGGATATTAATTCACTTATTCTTGTTCAGGAAGCATTACAGGAGCAGAAGATTGTTGAGATTGTTAATCAGATAAAAGAAAGGGAAGGCGTTAAATTTATTATGATAGCCGGACCATCATCATCTGGCAAGACAACATTTTCACACAGATTGTCAATACAGCTTCGTGCAAGTGGATTTAAGCCACACGCAATTGGTGTTGATAATTATTTCGTTGAGAGGGAGCAGACACCTGTTGATGAAAATGGAGAGTACAATTTTGAGGATATTCATGCGATAGACATAAAGCTTTTTAATGACCATATGAATGCATTACTAAGGGGAGAAAAGGTTGAGATACCTCAGTTTAATTTCCTTACAGGTAAAAAAGAGTATAATGGTGAATATATACAGCTTGGCGATGAAGATATTCTTGTGATTGAAGGCATACATTGCCTTAATGATGAGTTATCTTACGCACTTCCAGTTGAAAGTAAGTTTAAAATCTATATAAGTGCACTTACACAGCTTAATGTTGACGAGCATAACAGAGTGGCAACGACTGACGGTCGTCTTGTAAGACGTATGGCGAGGGATTACAGGACGAGAGGTGCATCTGCTAAAAAAACACTTTCTATGTGGGAGTCAGTAAGAAAAGGTGAGGAAAAGAATATCTTTCCTTATCAGGAGGAAGCTGATGTTATGTTTAACTCAGCACTTGCGTATGAGCTGTGTGTTTTAAAGCCGATAGTAGAGCCGCTGCTATTCTCAATAACAGAGGATGACCCGGAATATCAGGAGGCAAAGAGACTGTTAAAGTTCTTAGCGTACTTCCTCCCTTGTCAGTCAGGCAATGTTCCAATCAACTCTATAATGAGAGAGTTTATTGGTGGAGGATGCTTCAGAGTATAATAAAAAATAAATGCTTAAGTTGTTAGTGGAAGAATACTCGGTCGCAACCGATTCGGTTGCGACTGAGTATTTTCTTTACATTATTAGAATATAACAGATTTTATGTGCCAGTCTTATAAAAGTTTATTTCCTGAATGAATTCTTATATTCTCTTGACATCTGAAATAGCTCATTAACATATCCAGGAGTTTTGTTATCAATATTTTTCTTGATTTCATTTAATATATCTATATAGTCACCAAGAAGTACGCTTATATCTTCTGAGTTAGAAGCACATATCTGATCCCACATTTCAGGAGAGGAAGCTGCTACTCTTGTCATATCGCGAAAGCTTCCTGCCGCAAGCATTTGCATATGCTTTTCATCGTCGTCCTCTTTGGACACAAGCTTAACAAGTGCTGTAGATATAAGATGTGGAAGATGGCTGATTGCAGCTACACTTTTATCATGGATTGTGTAGTCCATAACAATAGGATTGGCTTTCATATCATATACAAGTGCTTTGAAGCGTTCAAGCTGTTCATTAGTTGTTCTGGTGGTTGGTGTAATTACATATCGTGCATTTTTCATTATTGCGGAAGATGAGTTGGCATAACCTGTGAGCTCTGAACCAGCCATAGGATGACCACCAATAAAAACATCTTCCATATCAAGCTCTTTAACAGTGTTATGTATTGAAGTTTTGACACTTCCGACATCCGTTATAATACAACTTTTTTTCACAATGCTTTTTAACTGTTTAAGATAATCATTCATAGTTATAACAGGCGTACATAGTATTATAAAATCACAATCAGATAATCTGTTATCAACAGAGTCAAGAACTTCATCTACAACTCCATCTTTTTTAGCTTCATATACAGGTTCAAGCCTTCTGCTTGTAGCTATAATAGTATAATTGCTGCCTGATTCCTTAAGTGAATGTGCTATAGAGCCTGCAATAAGACCGAAGCCTATAAAACCAACTTTGCAATCCATAATATATTTAACCTCGTTTCTTTGTTTCGTTTAATTCAGTAAAATAAATGTTTTGAAATATTTTTAATGAGTTTAACACTTTAAAGCGGTAATGTAAAGGGATACGACTTATAAAATACTTTATTTTATAGATGTCAATATATTGCGTGATATATAAAATATTCTATTTGTTGACAATATGTTGCTACTGTGTTATAAATATATTATCAATATGCATAACGATAATAATTTAGAAGGAGAACAGCATATATGCGATAGTATAATAAGTGAACGATTCATTAAATAAAGACACGAATACTGACAGTTATAGAGCAGTTAATGACAATTCTTATGCCTATGATTTTTTATCGGCAGTCCACAATAATCCCAATCTTGCATTACAGTATGATAAATTTAAAAGAAGCAGCTTTTTTAATAAGGTTTGGGCTGATAGATTTAATGATTATATCAGCAAAAAAAAGACGCTTCCATTGTTGTATGATCCATTTTTTAAAAAGCTTTTCAATGGAGATGAACACAGAGAGAGACTATCAAGACTTGTGAGCAGCATCATAGGACAAAAAGTTACGGTTATTGATATACTACCATCTGAAAGTTCATGTTTTGAAGATTCATTTATAATAATGGATATGATAGTACGGCTGTCGGATGGAAGTATTGCCAATATTGAAGTTCAGAAAATAGCAGCATTATTTCCAGGGGAAAGACTTAGCTGCTACTCGGCAGATGCAATTATGAGACAATATCACAGACTATCATCTTCATCAGCGTTAGCACAATATAATAGTAGTATACATGATAATACAATGAATGAGAATGTTCAGACGATAGAACATAAGACATTTTCTTACAAGGATATGAAAAATGTGCATACTATTGTATTGTTTGAAAACAGCAATTCTAATCTTATAAGTCCAATAGATTCCAGGTTATATTTTCATGTTGGAACAACACGTTTCAATACTCAGATAGATTTCCCATTATTACAGCACTTTCATATGATTAGTCTTGACACATTTAGAAAATACAGATATTCTGATATTATAAAAGGAAACGTTAATATTACGAAATATGATTATGATGAGAGCATGTATGATACACCATTGACTTCTGATATGCTTCGTGATAGACTGGCATATCTTTCACTTTTTGTGACAGAATCAGTGGAAGATGCATTAGCTATCCAGAAAATATTTCCAGAATTATCGCAGATATTTGATGAGATGAACGAATATCTTGCAAAACCAGAGGAGGTGCTAAGTATGTTTTCAGAGGCATTGAGAATACTTAATCACAATACAGCAGTACTTATGGTGGATGAATATAGAAAAAAATATCAGGAGATGGAAAATAATCTGAAGAAGGAAATCCAGGAAAAACAAAAGATACTAGACAGCCAGAAGGAGCAATTAGATAGCCAGAAGGAGCAGTTAGATAGCCAGAAGGAACAGTTAGACAGCCAGAAGGAGCAGTTAGACAGCCAGAAGGAGCAATTAGATAGCCAGAAGGAGCAGTTAGATAGCCAGAAGGAACAATTAGACAGCCAGAAGGAACAGTTTAGTATAAAAAAGGAACAATATGAAGAACAACATTTAAAAGATTTAGAAAGAATAGCTGAACTTGAAGCTATGCTAAAGGAAAAGTAAAGAAATAGATTAAGATCAAGTATGGTATTGCCTTGATAAAGGTGAGATACAGATTAAAGATGAGGGGTAAGTAAGCGGATAGATATGTACAGTTAATGATGACTTTACATACTATCCGCTTATATTGTGTAGGATTATTGAAATGTGAAAATTTTGTGAAAATTCTGGTTGATAAGAGCATATAAAGAAGTGGTCAGTTATTGACAAATCCTTTCATTGTGATAATATTTGAAAGTGAGTAAATATGTGATTGAAAGCACCGGAAGAGCATAGCCGGTGCAGGAATGAGGTTTTAAGATGGCTAATACAACAACTTATAATCCCAAGTCTATCGAGCCAAAGTGGCAGAAGTATTGGGCAGAACATGAAACATTTAAAACAGATGTATGGGACTTTTCAAAGCCAAAGTACTATGCGCTTGATATGTTCCCTTATCCATCAGGAGTAGGTCTTCATGCAGGTCATCCAGAGGGATATACAGCTACAGATATCACTTCACGTATGAAGAGAATGCAGGGATATAATGTACTTCATCCAATGGGATATGATTCATTTGGACTTCCAGCTGAACAGTATGCTGTTAAGACAGGTAACAATCCTAACGGATTTACACAAAAAAATATAGAAACATTCACTAAGCAGCTTAAGGAGCTTGGTTTTGATTATGACTGGAGCAAGACTTTAGCAACAAGTGATCCTAAGTTCTATAAGTGGACACAGTGGATATTCAAGCAGTTATACCTTGATGGCTATGCTAAATATATAGATATGCCTGTAAACTGGTGTGAAGAACTTGGTACAGTTCTTTCTAATGATGAAGTTATTGATGGTAAGTCAGAGCGTGGCGGATATCCTGTTGTAAGAAAGAATATGAAGCAGTGGGTTATCGATCAGGTAGCATTTGCAGATAAATTACTTGAGGGACTTGAACATATCGACTGGCCAGAATCAACTAAGGAAATGCAGAGACACTGGATAGGCAAGTCAGAAGGTGTCGAGGTTGACTTTAAGATTGATGGTGGTGGAGATTTCTCTATCTTTACTACTTGTATTGAAACTATATATGGTATTACATTTATGGTGCTTGCACCAGATGGAGATATCGTTAAAGAGCTTATGCCAAGAATTCAGAATAAGGAAGAGGTAGAAGCTTATATTGCAGAGACAATTAAGAAGAATGATATGGATAGAACAGAGCTTAACAAGACTAAGTCAGGCTGCGTTCTTGAAGGAATATATGCAATTAACCCGGTAAATGGCAAGAAAGTTCCTATATACATAGGTGATTTCGTTCTTGCCAACTATGGTACTGGTGCTGTTATGGCAGTTCCAAGCCACGACCAGAGAGATTTTGAGTACTCAGAGGCACACAATATTCCTAGAATACAGGTTATTGATGGCGCTGATGTATCAGAAAAGGCATTTGAAAAGTATGATTACCTTGGCAAGGGCTGCAAGCTTATCAACTCAGAGGAATTCACAGGCCTTACAGTTGAAGAAGCTAAGGAAGCTATTACTCAGAAGCTTGAGAAAATGGGCGTAGCAAGAAGAAAGGCTAACTACCATTTCAGAGAGTGGATATTTGCAAGACAGAGATACTGGGGTGAACCAGTGCCTATCGTATATCTTGAAGACGGACAGATTCACGTTCTTGATGATGATGAGCTTCCACTTATCTTACCAGAACTTGAAGATTACAAGGGCAAAAATGGACAGGCTCCACTTGAAAATGCAGCAGAATGGAAGCAGTATGAACATAATGGACTTAAGGGTAAGAGAGAAACTTCAACAATGCCAGGTTCAGCAGGTTCAAGCTGGTATTATATGAGATATATCGACCCAGATAATGATAAGGAACTCTGTGATCCGGAACTTCTTAAGCACTGGCTTCCAGTTGACCTTTATATAGGTGGACCAGAGCACGCAGTTGGACATCTTATGTACTCAAGAATATGGAACAGATATCTATATGATAAGGGTATATCACCAGTTGCAGAGCCATTCCAGAAGTTAGTTCATCAGGGTATGATTCTTGGTTCTAACGGTATCAAGATGGGTAAGAGATTTCCGGAGTTCGTTATCAACCCAAGTGATATCGTAAGAGAATATGGTGCTGATACTTTAAGACTTTACGAAATGTTCATGGGACCTCTTGAAGCTTCTAAGCCTTGGAGCCAGCAGGGTGTTGAAGGTGCAAGAAGATTTATCGGTAAGGTATGGAACTTCTTTACAACTGAGGGAAATGTTGTTGATGAAGATGTTAAGGAACTTGAAAAGGTATATAACCAGACTGTAAAGAAGGTTACAGATGACTTTGAAAAGCTTGGTTTTAACACAGCTATCAGCCAGATGATGATATTTATGAACGCTGCAACTAAGCTTGGCAAGTGCTCAAGAGAATACGCAGAAGGCTTTATAAAGATGTTCTCTTGTATCTGCCCACACGCAGGTGAAGAAATGTGGAGCCGCCTTGGCCATAATGACACAATAGCTTATGAAAGCTGGCCAACATATGATGAGGAAGCCTGCAAGGAAGACACTGTAGAGATTGGTGTTCAGGTAAATGGTAAGGTTAAGGGAACTATTTCTATAGCTGTAGATGAGGCTAAGGAGTCAGTTCTTGAAAAGGCTAAGAAAGCAGTAGAAGGCAAGATTACAGGTAATATAATTAAGGAAATCTATGTACCTGGTAAGATTGTTAATATTGTGGCAAAATAAATTATATTAAATATAGTTGATTTATTACTGAATTATATTTTAAGGCATATGGGAAATTTTGATATGTACTTTTTTTACTGGACAGACCAGTAAGGAGGATACTTATCATTTTCCATATGCTTTTTTAATGTTGAAATATGTCGTATTAAAATGTTAATTGTACCTTTTTGTATGTAAGTTATACCCCATATGAACCAAATGCTGATAATAGTGTTAAATTAATCAAAGAAGAAATCGTAGAGATATGTTTCTATCATATTATGAAAGGAGGAGTTATATGGAAACAAAAATCAATAAACAAGTTGCAAGCATTGCAAAGAAAATTCGGTGGATGAATATGGAGAAATTAATACATATGCAGAGATATTATAAGACAATTGCTATTATGCTTATATGTTTATTATTATTAACAGGGTGTACTACTAAAAATAGCGGACAAGAAGATGATGCCGAAGTTAAGACAAGCTATGAATTTAATGCTGATAAGTCGCAGGTATCTGAAAAGTCAAGGAGTGCATATAGTGAAAACGGATATTATTATTTAATGAATGGAATTTTATGGTTTTATGATATTAATAATAATATTGCAACAGTGGTTTGCAGTAACGCTAATTGTGAACATAAAGATGAAAACTGTAATGCATATTTGATGGATGAACATAATTATGATCCATTAGATCTTGCAGGAGTAACTGTTAAGGGACTAGGCAATCAATTATGGTATATTGATGGATATATATACATTATTGAACGTGATGAAAGTGGAGATTATCTTGTTCAGTATGATCAGGCTTTTTTTAATCGTAAAAAAATATGCAAGATTACTGAGGATGGGGAAGTACTTGGCATGCCAAGTGTGAATGTGGAAGGAACAATGGCAATATATGATGGGTATTTATACTATTTCTCGGTAAAGCCTGTAAATGCGAATGAATTAGCAGATAATGATTATCATACGACAGTTTATTGTAAAAGAATTTCAATTGATGGGAAGTCTGCTTCAGAAACTTTAGGTTCATTTCAATTTGCGATGGATTATGATCTTTTTGGTTCAGGTTCGGGCGGAAAAGTATGTGTTAGTGAAAATGGAATATTTTATGTTGCTGGATATATAAGCAGATGGGTGTCAAAACAGAAAATTCTTAAATATAAAGTGTATGAATATAATCTGGAAACTCACGAATTTTTAACATTGGTAGATAATACATCTAATGAAAATGTTGATTTGCTTGGTGAAGCGACAGGAGAAGCAAGGTCTGTACAAAGTGGTATATGCTGTGCATATGGAGATTCCCTGTATATTGTTGGAAATTGTGGAACTGAAATTTATCGTATAAATGAGAGTGGAATTACAAGCATATATAGTGAATCATCGTGTAAATCAATTTACTCACTTGTTGCATATGATGGCTATATTTATTGTATGGAATCATTTGAAGGATCTATCAGATTAGTCAGAATGAATATGGAAGGGAAAATAAGTGGTCAGTATGTATTTGATTGTGGTAATAAGCAAAATCCTACAAGCTTAGTTATATATGGAGTAGACCAATATAATATTCTTCTTAGAATTAGAGAACAGGATGTCGAAGGATTTGTTGATAAAAACGTAAAACCTATACACGGAAATGGAGACATTGCTACATATGCAGTTTTATGTATGGCACTTAATGATGATTTGAATGGAAATATTCAAGTGATTAGCAGTTATGGTAATTAGTTTCAAGGCGGGTGCTATTTATGTATCCGCCTTAAGCTTAAATAAGAGGGGGTATATATGGAGTTATTAAGAGTATTTAATAAGAAACGATTATGTATTTTTGGATTAATGATTATATTAAATGCGGTATTATTCATTATGGGGAACAAAATTAATGAACAGGAGATTATTTATAGGGATCTGGTTAATAGCTATAATGACAATATAAGCATTACAGAGATGTCTAAAAATTATTTACAAGAAAATCCACAAGTCAGTGATGAAGATTTTAAAGAGGCAAGAAAAATATTTTTAGAACGTCTTGATTATGTGAAGAATTATAAGGAGAGAACACAAAACAGTATAGATAAAATAAAAGATGTTCAAAAAAGTTCATTATTTTCTCAAAAAAACAGCAGGTCATATCTGGAATTAATAAAGTCAAAAAATGATTTGACAAAAGCATTGGGATATGAAGTGAAATTAGATAATGATTTATGGCTTATGAAGATTAAAGACTATAAATATATTTATTGGTTTACAGGTATCGGTTGTTTAGTTGTTATATTCAGCTTTTTTAATGAAAAAGAAAATGGTGGGATGATAATTTATGCTTCCAGAAATGGAAGATTGAAGTTATTGATAAAGAGAATATTTATATTGCTGATGTTTATATTTACATTTGTAATTGTTAATTATGGTGTTATATCAGGTATAGCATTGTTTAGATATGGTGGTATAGAAAATGTATTTAATAGCGCGGCATCATCTTTGGAGTTACAGTTATGTTCATATGGCGCAAATAGAATGTTGTATTTGTTGATTGTGTGTATTCAGAATACAGTTGCTTTTTTTGCTTGGGCTGTTATGATGTGGGGCATATTAAACCTGTTTAAAAATAAGAATGTTGGAATAGTGGCTGTTATTATAATTAACCTCATTGAAATGTTATTATATAGATTAATTGATGTTAAAAGTATTTATAGATTTCTTAGATATTTTAATTTGTATAATATATTTGAGGGGAATAATATATGGTTTAAGAATGATAACTGGGGATATAATTCATTTATTATGGATTCAAAGGAATCACAATATATAATAAGCGGTATTATTATATTTGCAGGCTGCATTTTATTAATATATACATATATTAAAAAACATCCTTGTGATTCTACAGGTATTATAGAGAAGGTAGTGGAGAAGCTGATGTGTCGTATAAGGTATATAGAATCAAAGCTGCCGGTTTTTTATTTTGAATTAAAGAAAGTTATATTATATCAGAAAACTATAATTGTTATGGTTTTCATAGCAATAATACTTTTAAATATTAATTATGGAACAAGACTTAAATATGACATAAAGAATAGTGCGATGTATTCATTTTGTGAAGAACATAAAATGGATTCAACAGACGAGCTTAAGAATTGTAAAGAACAGTTAGAAATAGAAAATACTGATACAGATAGTTCGGATTTTAATAAAAAGTTTAATGAGGAATTAACACAAGAAAAAATAAATTATTTGCAGTACATAATTGATAAAAAGGAAAATGGTTTTAATGTATCGACGGTAAGCCAGTATAAGTATGAAAGTCCATTTTTTAAAAGACAGTTCTTTAATCAGGAAATAATAGCATTATTATTGACTGTTTTAGGATTATATCTTAATGCGGGTCTGATTTCATTTGAAAAAAAGAATAATATGATTATGAATATAAGAGCCTGTAAGGAAAGAAAAAGGTGGCTTATAAAAAAGGCTGTAATTAATTGTGTAATACTTTCTGGTATCGTGTGTCTGGTATATATCTGCTATTATAATAAATTATTTAATATATATGAGATAAATGACTTAAGTGTAGGAATACATAGTATACAGGCATTTTCAGATTATCCATTTAATGTTTCGATATTGGGAGTGGTTGTGCTGGATATTTTATATAAAATTGTATTAATTAATTCAGTAGCAGTTTTTAGTTATGTAACAACAGGATTGTTTAGTTATCAGGTGAGTTTTTTAGTCAGTCTGATTGTTCTTATTCCATCAATATTGGATTTAATAGGCATAAAATTATTTTCGTATTTATCAGTTATTAAGCTTATTTCATTTTTTTATTATTGGAAAGCTTCATACATTGTTGTAATGTTTGGTGGAGTATTAACATTGATGATAATTGCTATAATGGTTATTGTTTATGTATTAGGAGGGGAATATGGAATTAATTCTAAATAATTTAAAAAAAACATATGGAACAGTACAGGCACTTAAAGGGATTAGTTATACCTTTAAGCCAGGCATATATGGAATATTGGGGGCTAATGGAGCAGGTAAGTCTACGATGATAAATCTGATTACGGATAATGTGTCAAGAGATAAGAAAAATGGTGGAAGTATTTTATATAATGAGTGCGACGGCTTTGAAAAACAAGGAGAAAGTGTACAAGGGACAGATATTCTTAAATTAGGTAAAAGTTTTAGAGCAATTGTAGGATATATGCCACAGCAACAGGGGTTTTATGAAGATTTTTCCCCAAGAGCATTTCTTAAGTATATGGCAGAGATTAAAGGAATAAAGAAAATAAACACGATTGATGAAAATGGAAATGCTGTAATTAAAACAGTTAAGCAGCAGATAGATGAACTTATTGAAATAGTTAATTTAACCAATGTGGCAGATAAGAAAATAGGCGGCTTTTCTGGTGGTATGAAACAAAGGGTACTTCTTGCACAGGCGCTTCTGGGTGATCCAAAGATACTTATACTTGATGAACCAACAGCAGGGCTTGACCCTAAGGAAAGGATAAATATTAGAAATTACATAGCAGAGTTAAGTAAGGATAAAATTATACTTTTTGCAACACATGTCGTAAGTGATATAGAATGTATTGCAGATTGTGTATTGCTGCTAAAAAAGGGTGAAATAATTGCGCAGGGTACACCAATTGAACTTATAGAAGCAATGTCAGGAAAGGTTGGAGAGATAAAATGCTGTATTGATGAAGTTGAAATGCTTCAAAATAAATATAAGATAGGCAATATAAGGCAAAGAAAAGAGGGGCTTGCTCTTAGAATAGTGGGTGATGAATTACCAGAGGAAGCAGTTATTACAGACAGTGACATTGATTTAGAAGATGTATATTTATACTATTTTGAGTAGGGTGAGGTGAGTGAATATAAATATCAATAAATTTATTGAAAATAATACACGCATTGATAAAGATGAAAAAGCAATAGTAAAATTTGGAATAGATATGATGATATCAACAATTATGGCATTTATAACAGCTATTATAATATCAGCCGTTCTAGGAATGTTAAAAGAAGGTATTATATTTCTAATTTCAATTATTGTGTTGAGACAATATGCTGGAGGTTATCATACGAATAGTCAGAGGTCGTGTGCAGTTTTATCGTGTGTAATATACTCAGCAGGATTAATGGTCATTAAAAGCTATAAAATATATAATGGTATTCAAATAGCAATTTGTATTGTTTCAGTACTTATAATATATTTTTTAGCACCTGTTGATAATGCTAATAATGAATTAACAAAATCAGAGAGAAAATATCTTCGTAATAAAGTGAGAATTTTTTTGAGTAGTGAAGTAGTAATATTTGTGCTATTATTAATTAAAGATAATGAATATTGGAGTGGAATAATTGCAATTTCAATGATGATTGTTGCAATTTTAGTATTGGCTGGGTTTATTGAAAATAGGATTAGGGGATAAAAAAGAATGATTTATCAGATAGGCATATGTGATGATGAGAATTCAACGTGTTCAGAATTAGAAAATATTTTAATTGATTATTTTAAGGTATCAGGTCTGAATGTTCAGGTAAATGTATGGAATTGTGCAGAAGATTTTATGAGAGATGTTCCTTTAAAAGTAAAAGTGGATTTATTATTTCTTGATATAGAGTTGCCGAATTATAATGGAATTTATGTAGGAGAATATATACGCAATGATATAAATAATTATGCTATGCACATAATATATGTTTCATCAAAAACTAATTATGCAATGGAATTGTTTAAAATTCATCCATATGATTTTATAATTAAACCTATTGATAAAGAAAAGGTTATTAAGAATGTTTCAAAGTTATTGGAATTGGATGAACAAGACAATAATTATTTTGTGTATGAATACAATAGAATAAAAAATAAAATTCATTATGGAGATATTGTGTATTTTGAAAGCGACAGAAAGCATATAAAAATAATATGTAGTGATGGAACAGAGAGAATATTTGTTGGAAAGTTAGTAGAACTTATAGACAAGCTTCCGTTTAATTATGTTATGGTTGCGCAGTCGTTCATAATTAATATAAGGCATATAAGAATGTTTAAAAAGGATTCTTGTATAATGGATAATGGGGATTGTATCAATATTGGAAGAAAATACAAAGATGCTTTTAATATAAAAATGATAGAATATAACAAACGTGGAGGTAATGGATGATGCAATTAGAGGATGTTGTTGTATCTGGAGTTACTGAATTTGTGAGAATATATATTATTTTGGAATATTTTAAAATATTTTTAAATGTACATTCTTTAATACGAAATATTATAAGTTGTGTTATTACATATATTATTACATTATTAAGTTATCTGGTGTTTCATAATGTTTTGGTTAATTTAATAGTTACAGTTGCAGGAATAATATTTTTATCTGGTAGTTTTAGCGGAAAGTTCCAGAAAAAATTATTATTAAGTATAATGCTTTATGCAATTATGTTTGTAATAGATTTGTTAGCTTCTTTTTTATTATATGAAGCACCGGATTCTAATAATTATGATATTGTCAGTTCATTTATTTCTGTATTGTTTTTTTATATAGTTGTAATAGGCATTAAAAATGCTTTTAAGGGAAAAGGCAGGATTGATTTGTCAGGACAATGGTATTTATTGTTATATTCGGCATTATTAAGTATTGCAGTATTGTATGTTGTATATAAGGATATGGTGGTTTCAAGAATTGCGGTGCTTACAATCAGTATTATTATATTGAGCTTTAATTTGATGTTATATATTTTTTATATGTCTATGCTTGACCGTTTTCTATATGAAAGAGAAAATCTTGAATTAAAACAGCAGATGAATATATACGAACGTCAGATAAGAAGTGATATTGAAAACAATAGAAAAATCAGGACGATAAAGCATGATATGAAACACCATATAAGAGAAATAAATGATTTGCTTATGAAGGATAAAATTCAGCAGGCAAAAGATTATTTGCATCAGATAAGTGATGAGATTATAAATGCACAAAATATATATAATACAGGTAATGAAGCCTTCGATGGAATTCTAAACTTTTATGCTGAAAAATATATGAATAAGTCCCTTGAACTGGCTGTGTCAGTTGCAATACCAGAAAATCTTGAAATAAACATATATGATGTAAATATTATACTTGGTAATCTGCTTGATAATGCATTGGAAAATGCATTGGATAATTCAAAAGTAAGTATGGATATTAAATATACTGCGGGAATGATACATATTTCTATGTCCAATTTATATGATGGCAGTATAAACAAGATTGATGGACATATCATAAGTAAAAAGGATGATAAGGATAATCATGGCTATGGTCTGGATAGTATAAAAAGAATCGTTGATAAATATGATGGCTCAATGATTAAATCATATGAAAATGGGCAATTTGAAGTTGATATTATTATATATTTGGAATAATGAAAATAAGCAGATAAGTGATATTAAACATTGAATACAGAGTATATCAGACGATAAGCCGAGGGCACTGCCCCTGTGCCACCACCCTCGGCTTATTGTCGTTCGTATGTCATTTTTATAAGAAAGTAATAGAGAATCTACATTTCAAGGTATCCAATATCACCCTTCTGGCGGATTGCTCCCAGGCACAATCTGCTTATATATAAGCTCGCAATCCTGTCTTGTAAACTTTATTCCTGCCTGCTTAGCCTTCTGGCTTAATGCAAATATAAGCGGAACGATTTCTTCTTTATTCTTACCTTTGGAAAGAGTTTTGAATTCATTTAAAAGTAGTTGTTTGCGAAAATCATTTTCTGACATATAAATCTCCATTTCTGATTGAGAATAATAATTACAAATATAAATATGTAATACAGAAGTCATTTATAACAGTTAATTATTATTGGAACTTCCATAATTATTGACATCATTAAAGTCCAGCTTATCAAGCTGTTTAATATATTCATTGTACATATCCTTCTGCGAAGAATTAAGTATATTATTAATGCTTATATTGTTAAATTCACCAGAGCCAGTGTTATTATTAAAATTATTAAATTCAGAATTATCATTAGAATTATTATTGTTAAATTCATTAGAACTGGCATTGTTAAACATATCCATCATACCAAACATATCAGACATTTTGGAAAAGTTCCGATAAGTGTTTATTAACTGCTCAATGTTGTCGGGGCAGTAAGCCAGAATGGTTTTCATAATAGCTTCATTATTAAGTATATCATTAAGGGAAGTGTTAGCATTTATTCCTGAACTATTACTACATGTTTTAAATGTGTTACAGCTATAGGGAGAGTTGTAGAAGCTTAATGTGTGTTTTAATTCATTTGCCCTTATAAGCATAGAGAGCTTTTTTTGCATACCGTATTCCATAAAAGGAATGAGGGCTTTAAATAATTGAAGGTAGCCGGGTAGTGTAAGAATATCAAATTCAGTAACAGGTAATTGTTTCGCCATTCAATCCTCGATTCCTGCGACAAACGCAATATATAATGTGTGTCTAATAGACTTGTTTTAATATATTCATAAAATTACCAAGATATGAGGCTGTATCCGTAGAATTTAAAATGACGGAATACAGCCTCATTCTGCAACTGTATATAAAATGTTATGTTTTATAGCAGTTATTAGCAGATATAATCATTGCTGGGGGCATCCGCTATTAGCAGCCACAGCTGTTATTGCATCCGCAGCCACCATTGCAGCCACATCCACCAAAGCCTAATGCATTGCCGCAGTCACCGCAGCCTCCACATAAGAGAAGAAGGCAGATAAGCCAGATACAGTTATTGTTTCCACAGCCGCCACATCCACCGCAGCCGTTATTGCATCCGCAGCCATTGTTATCAAAAAGAAGTAAAAGAATAATAAGCCATATGCAGTTGTTAGAACCACAATCTCCACATCCGTTGCATCCTCCGCAGTTTGTTGCTGCTAAATCACTCATAAAAAATCCTCCGATTAAAACATTTACAATACAATAATATGAATGCAGGCTTGTTAGTGTTACTTATTTTTTTTGAAATATTGCAATATTTATAAAATTATTATATCATCAAGGGGTATGTGTGTTCAGACTATACAGATACATAGATAGGAGCGTAAGGATATGAAAGTATCAGTTATTATTCCTTCACTGAATCCGGATGAAAAGCTGGTTACAGTAGTGGATTCACTTGTAAAGAAGGGATTCAAGGATATAATATTAGTTAATGACGGAAGTGACAAGAGCCATATGTGGCCTTTTGAAAAAGTGGGTACGTATGATGAATGCACAATTCTTACTCATGAAGTTAATAGAGGAAAAGGAAGAGCTTTAAAAACTGCCTTTGAATATTGTATAAAAAACAGGGAAGGTTATATTGGAGTAGTTACAGTAGATGGTGATAACCAGCATCAGGCTGACGATATAATGAACTGTTGTGAAGCTATGGCCTCGCAGGATAAGGTTGTACTTGGAGTAAGAACATTTGATGGAGATGATGTTCCTTTTAAAAGCCGGTTTGGCAATAACCTTACAAGCTTTGTGTTTAAAGCTATATGTGGACTGGCTATATCGGATACACAGACAGGATTAAGAGCCATACCTTATAAGTTTCTACAGACCTTTTGTGATATTGAAGGGGAACGTTTTGAATATGAAACAAGAATGCTTCTGGAGTTTAAGAGGTCATCGATACCTTATATGGAGGTGCCCATTAAGACTGTTTACATAGAAGAAAATGCATCTACGCATTTCAATCCAGTTAAGGATTCAATAAAAATATATAAGGTCATATTCAAATATACTTTTTCGGCAACAGCGTTAAAGTATGTGCTAAGCTCACTTGCATCGTGGGTTATAGATAATTTAATATTTAATTTACTTGATATTTTTCTTGTTATGTTTACAATATCATTAAGGCTGCTGTTCAGCACAGTTGTGGCAAGAATAATATCATCTGTATTTAATTTTACAATGAACAGAAAACATGTATTTAAGTCAGATAAAGATGTTAAGGCAGCAGCAGTAAGATATTATATACTGTGGTTCTGCCAGATGGCAGTATCATATCTTCTCGTCTTTTTGTTTACTAAAATGCTTATGCTTGGTACTACAGCAGTAGGTATAACCAAGATAATTGTAGACGTTGTTTTGTTCGTTGTGAGCTACAATATACAGAAAAGATGGGTATTTAAATAAATTTTATTAGAACGAGGAAAATGATGAAAAAGAATGTATTAAAATGGTTAGGCCGGGTTGGTGCCACTTTGCTTACGACAATAGTGATTCTTGTTGTCGGTCTGTATGGTGTTATGGCTATGCTTGCATGGGGACCATCAAAGGTTGCAAAGAAACAGTTTATTATGTCACTACAGGAGACAGGAGAGCTTGGTTTTATGGCTAACTGGTTCTGCTCACAGGAAGAAATCGACAAGATAAAAGAAGAGAATTCGGTTAAAGATACAACAGATATAACAGATTCAAGCCTTGTTGTAATAGGCAATTCTGAAACAAGTGATGAAGAGGATCTTTATGTGGTTGATATAAAGGCAGAAGCTTACAGTGGAAAACTTATGGTTATAAAGGATCCATCAAGACTTTTTGTTGGTACTGTTCCAGAGTTTAAGCTTGAAAAGGGCTGGACAGTTTCAGAGATAGCACAAAGATATGATGCAGTTGCAGGTATCAATGGTGGAGAGTTCGTAGATTCAACACCGCAGACAGCGATGCCTATAGGACTTGTTATGGTTGATGGCAATGTCTTAAAAGGAACTGCCGGTGAAATGTATCATGTTACTGGAATAACGTTTGATAACAAGCTTGTTATGGGTAATATGACAGCTGCAAAGGCACAGGAGCTTGGAATAAGAGATTGTGTCAATGTAAGTAGTGATATAGGTCCATTTCTGATTATCAATGGAGAAGCACAGGATGTTGATGGCGTTGGTGGTGGACTTAATCCGCGAACAGCTATAGGACAGAGAGCTGATGGTGCCATCCTTCTTCTTGTTGTTGATGGAAGACAGGTTACAAGCCTTGGGGCTTCATTCTCTGATCTTCAGGATATAATGCTTCAATATGGGGCGGTAAATGCATCTGCTATGGATGGAGGAACATCAACACAGATGTATTATAATGGTGAGGTTATCAATAAGCCATATTCGCCAACAGGTCCAAGAACACTTCCAACTGCGTTTTTGATTAAGTAAATGTGATAATGGAATGGAGAATATATGTCAGATATGAATAACAACGTAAAAGATAATAATAAGAATCCTTTTAAAAGACTTTCTTCATTTAAGAAATTCCTGATAATATATGCATCTGCATTGATAGTTATAATAGCTGCTGCATTAGTGATTTTACATGGTTTTCTTAAGGATTATGAGTCAGGACGTCCGGCTAATACGATGGATACGCTTGTTGCCCATATTGAAAAGGGAAATGTCGGAGAGTGGATTAAGAAAAGTGGATTACTCGGTGAATTTGAAACAGAAAGTATAGTATCAGATTATTTTAGAGATACATTTGAAGGAAAACAGATAAGCTATAAGAAAAAGGCTGGAGAATATTCAGAAAGCACACCTGTGTATGTTTTGTATGCAGATGATGATAAAATAGCAAGTGTGAGTCTTGATGAAAGCAGGAAAAATGCACATAAGTTCACAGAATGGAAGCTTTCTTCCATCAACTTTAATGTTAATGCACAGGACAAGAGCCATGCGGTTAAAGTTACAGTACCAAAGGGAAGTGATGTAGAACTGAATGGTGTAAAGGTATCGTCAGACTATATAACAGGTGAGAGCAGCGTGGATTTGTGTAAGCATGTATCCGACTATGTGGATACACCAGTTAATGATATATATGAAATCACAGGCCTTTTTACAGCTCCAGACGTTAAAGTGTATTCATCTGGAAAAGAACTTTCTACAGAGCTTGATAAAGAGGGCTATGTTGCATATTATCCTGGTGATGATTCTTTGCTTGAAGAGGAAAAACAGCATATATTGCTTGTTGCTGAGAACTATGGAAAGTATATGATCAACAGAGGCAGCCTTACAACTTTGTCTGGTTATATGATTGGAACTGCTAAAGAATATATGAGTGATATTCCGGCTATAGATGTTTATCTTATAGGAAGGACATTCACATACAATATAACTGATGAAAATATAAGTAATTTCAGAAAATATTCTGATGATTGTTATTCATGCAACGTGGATTACAAGCTTAATGTAAACTGGTCATCGGGAAGTACTACATATGATATTGCATTAACTTACATATTCGTAAAACAGGATGGTAAGTGGATGTTAGCAGACTTTAAGATCAGATAAGAGGATTGTAACAATGTCATCTAAAAATAAACGTAATTTTATTCTGCAGGGTTCCATACTTGCAATGGCTGGAATATTTGTAAGAATAATAGGAATGGTATATAGAATTCCAGTCCTGAATATTATAGGAAGTGAAGGAAATGGAATATACGGAACAGCATTTAATGTATACAATATAATGCTTGTTCTTTCATCATATGGACTTCCTATGGCAGTATCAAAGCTTGTTTCTGCAAGATTTACAAAGAAAAAGTATAAGAGTGCTGCTAAAGTACTCAGATGCTCAGTAATCATAGGAGTTATCACGGGTGGAGCAGCTGCGCTTCTTGTATTTTTTGGAGCTGGCTTTATAGAAAATGTCGTATATGGTGGTGGTATACCTGGACTTGCGATTCCACTAAGAGTACTGGCACCAACTATATTTCTTGTTGCAATATTAGGGGTGCTAAGAGGGTTCTTCCAGGGACAGGGAACTATGATACCAACAGCTGTTTCACAGATTATAGAACAGCTTGTGAATGCTGTGGTTAGTATTGTGGCTGGATATATGCTTATGAAAGCATATGTATCAGCAAGTAATACCGCAGCATATGGAGCAGCAGGAAGTACATTGGGAACTGCGATGGGAGCATTGACGGCTCTTGTTTTTTTTGTATTTCTGTATATGTTGTACCGTCCTAAGTTTATGAGGATGGTCGCAAGGGATAATAGTCCTGATTGGAGAGATACTAATCAATATATATATAAGACTATTATTGTAACTATGCTGCCTATTATTCTTAGTCAGACATTTTATCAGATAAGTGCTCTTTTAGATGATGTTTTGTTTAGTAATATAATGGTTGTAAGAGGTGCATCAGCTAATATTACAAGGGATCTTGGTAATTTCAGCTCAAGTTATACACTTCTTATAAGTATACCGCAGGGGATAGCTTCAGCACTTTCAGCATCGATGCTTCCAAGTATTGTGGCCTCTTATACAACAGGGGATAAGGATAGTATATATTCAAAGCTGACAAAGACATTAAAGACTAATATGTTTGTTGCTGTACCTTCATTTATAGGATTATTTACGATTGGTGAGCCGATTATCAGGCTTTTGTTTGCAAGATATGATAGCGTGCAGGGTGGCATGATGTTAAAGCTTGGAGCTGTTGCTATAGTTTTTTATACACTTTCCACAGTCACAAGCTCAGCACTTCAGGCAGTTGATAAAGTGAAATCTCCGATGTATCATTCATTTATATCACTTGTTGTTCATATAGTGCTTGTAGTAGTGTTGTTATTCACAACAGATCTTGGAATATATGCTCTTGTTATAGGTAATGCTTCATTTCCTGTTATTATATTTATATTGAATCTTATAACATTGTACCGGGAAGAGGGTTACAGGCTGCCTGTTATGAAGATATTTGCAAGACCATTTATATGTTCAGCATTTATGGGAGTGTTCACAATATTATCATATAATATGATGTATAATGTTACATCATCAAATGCTATTTCAGTTATTGTTGCACTTGTTGTTGCACTTGTAACATATTTTGGCTTATATGGAATTATACTAAAGAAATTTAGAGGTGTTTTATAGTTATGTGATGTTTATGGTGAAAGAATTTCTGACCATGGCATCGGTTAAAGGATTGGAAAGAGAGGAAAGACATGCAGAATAAATTCACAGACCAGGCAAGAAGAGTTCTTGAACAGGCTGCATTTGCTGCAGATGTTAATGGACATTGTTATATAGGCTCGGAGCATTTGCTGCTTGGACTTATACAGGTAGAGGACTGCCTGGCAGGTAAGGTTCTTTTAAACAATGATGTTACAGAGAATAAGGTGCTTAATCTTATATATCAGCTTATAGCCCCTGATTGCGCAGTCAGTGTTAAGGAGCCGGCAGTATATACTCCAAGAGTTAAAAAAATTCTTGTAAATGCAGGTAATGAAGCGGCAAGATTCAAGGCAGACAGCATAGGAACTGAGCATATATTGATAGCTATGTTAAAGGAAACCGATAGTGTTGCATCAAGACTTCTTAATACTATGGGTGTATCTGTTAAGAAAATATATACAGAGCTTCTTGAAGGCATGGGAGAGGATGTATCACGTTTACGTGAGGATTTCCAGAATGGACGTATCAGGCAGAAGGATAAAAGGGCAACTGCCATGCTGGATCAGTATAGCAGGGATCTGACAGAGCTTGCAAGACAGAAAAAACTGGATCCTGTTATAGGAAGAGATGCAGAAATCCAGAGAGTTATCCAGATATTATCAAGAAGGACAAAGAATAATCCATGCCTTATAGGCGAACCGGGAGTTGGTAAAACAGCTGTTGTAGAGGGGCTTGCTTTACGTATAGTGGAAGGGGAAGTCCCTGAAACTATCAAGGATAAAAGACTTGTTACACTTGATTTATCAGGCATGGTTGCAGGTTCTAAGTACAGAGGTGAATTCGAGGAAAGGATAAAGAGAGTTATAGCTGAGGTAAGAAATGCTGGCAATGTGATTCTTTTCCTTGATGAGATTCATACAATTATAGGTGCAGGCGGCGCTGAAGGTGCTATAGATGCATCTAATATATTAAAGCCTTCACTTGCAAGAGGAGAACTTCAGCTTATAGGTGCAACAACACTTGAAGAATACAGAAAACACATAGAAAAGGATGCAGCGCTTGAAAGACGATTCCAGCCCGTTAAGGTAGAAGAACCAACAGAAGAAGAGGCTGTTGATATTCTTATGGGACTTAAGAGCAGGTATGAGGAACATCATAGTGTTAAGATAATGGATGAGGCTGTTAAGGCAGCAGTCAGGTTGTCTAAAAGATACATCAATGACAGGTTCCTTCCAGATAAGGCTATTGATCTTATAGATGAGGCATCATCAAGAACAAGGCTTTTAGCATATGCTGTACCAGCAGATATTAAAAAACTTGAAAAACAGATTGAAGAGCTGTCACAGGAAAAGGAAGCTGCGATAAAGAAAGAAAAATATGATGAAGCCTCTGATATAAAGAAACAGCAGACAAGAAAAAAGACAAGGCTTGAAAAGCTTAAGAATAAGTGGAGAGAACAGATGGATACATCTGAGCTTGTTGTTGATGAAGATATTATCGCAAAGACAGTTGCCATGTGGACAAAGATACCTGTCACAAAGATTGCAGAGGCTGAATCAGAGAAGCTTATTAATCTTGAACAGACACTTCATAACAGGGTTATAGGACAGGATGAGGCTGTAAGCGCAGTTGCCAAAGCGATAAGAAGAGGAAGAGTAGGACTTAAGGATCCTAACAGGCCAATAGGGTCATTCCTTTTCTTAGGACCTACAGGTGTTGGTAAGACAGAACTTTCAAAGGCACTTGCTGATGCGATGTTTGGAACAGATAATTCACTAATAAGGGTTGATATGTCTGAATATATGGAAAAGCATACAGTATCTAAGCTTATAGGTTCACCTCCAGGATATGTCGGATATGATGAAGGTGGACAGTTAAGCGAAAAGGTAAGAAGAAATCCGTATTCTGTAGTGCTTTTTGATGAAGTTGAGAAAGCCCATCCGGATGTGTTTAATGTGCTTCTTCAGGTACTTGATGATGGACACATAACAGACTCAACAGGAAGAGTGGTCGATTTTAAGAATACGGTGATTATTATGACATCAAATGCGGGTGCGGAAAACATAGTTGCACCTAAATCTCTTGGTTTTGCTTCATCGTCTACAGATGAACAGATTCACGATGATATGAAGAATAAGGTTATGGATGAGGTCAGGAGAATGTTCAGACCAGAGTTCTTAAACCGAATAGATGACATTATAGTATTCCATATGCTTAAGAAAGAACAGATAGGACAGATAGTTGATATTATGATGAAAACTATCAACGACAGGATTATGGAACAGATGAAGCTTTCTGTAGAACTTGATGATGATGCTAAAGCATATATTGTTGACAAAGGATATGATGCAAAATATGGAGCACGTCCATTAAGAAGAACTATCCAGAATGAGATTGAAGATGAACTTGCAGAAAGAATTCTTGAAGGAAAGATAAAGGCTGGTAACAGAGTATTAGTTACAGTTAAAGATAAGAAGCTTGATTTTGTTTTGAAAAGAGGATATAACAGATAAAAGTTAACAAATAATACTAGTAAAATACTAGCATTTTTATACAATTTGATGTATAATCAGAATATGAATAATTATTATGTTTCTTAAAGTAATCTATTGGTTATATTTGTGATACATAATAAAATCGTAAAAAACGCAGGAGGACAATAATATGCCAGTAATTAATGAGTTGATTCGTTCAGAAAAGGATGGAACTCTTAGCTTTGGTAATTATGAGCTGGATACTAAGTCTAAGTTATCGGATTTCGAACATTGTGGAGATACTTATAAGGTTAAAACATTCAAGGAAATAACTAAGTTAGAGCGCAATGGTTCTTTCGTATATGAGTCAGTACCAGGAACAGCTGTTATGAACTTTAAGGCTACAGATACAGGCTTATCATTCAAAGTAGAAGGCAGTGAAGATGCACAGATTACTGTGGAGCTTGAGGAAGGTGCTTCGTACAATGTAACAATAGATGGTGCATTTGAAGGCAGTATGACTACTAATATGGGTGGTAAGATAGTTCTTTCAGTAAGTCTTGAGGAAGGCAAAGCTGTCGGAGTAGAAGTAGTTAAAGCATAAAGTGTATGATTATTAATACAATATAACAATTAAATTGCTGCACCGCGCATAAAGTCATAGTCTGACCAATGCTGGTGCAGCATTTATTTATGTTGCAAGGAGGGAAAAGTGGCAAAAAGTAAAAATACAGCTTTTTTTTGTAGCGAATGTGGATATGAATCATCTAAATGGTATGGCCAGTGTCCTGCTTGTAAGGCCTGGAATACATTTGTTGAAGAACCTGTAGCAGGTAAGACGGCTGTAAAAGGGTTGTCGGTGGTAAGAAAAGATAGTTTAACTAAAGTAAGCCATCCAGTCAGCCTGAAAGAAATAAGTACAGAAGAAAAAGAGAGAACACTTACAGGGATTAAAGAGCTTGACAGAGTACTTGGTGGTGGTATAGTCCAGGGCTCACTTGTTCTGGTTGGAGGAGATCCCGGGATAGGTAAATCAACACTGCTTCTTCAGATGTGTTATAACATTTCAGATACGAAAGATAAGGTTTTGTATATATCAGGTGAGGAATCTCTGACACAGATTAAGCTTAGGGCTGAAAGAATAGGCGAATGCAGCGATAATCTGAAAATACTATGCGAAACCAATCTGGATATTATAGAGCAGGTCTTAAAGAAAGAGATGCCTAAGGTTGTTATTATAGATTCCATACAGACTATGTACAGAGAAGAAATATCTGCTGCACCAGGAAGTGTGTCGCAGGTAAGAGAAAGTACATCTATTCTTATGCAGCTGGCAAAAGGGTTGGATATAACCATATTTATTGTAGGACATGTAACTAAGGAAGGTGTAGTTGCAGGACCAAGAGTGCTTGAACATATGGTTGATACAGTGCTTTATTTTGAAGGTGACAGATATGCATCATATAGGATTTTAAGAAGTGTAAAAAACAGATTTGGTTCAACTAATGAGATAGGGGTTTTTGAAATGCGTCAGGATGGTCTTGTTGAAGTGGCTAATCCGTCTGAATATATGCTTAACGGAAGACCGGAGGGAGCCTCAGGTTCAGTTGTTGTGTGTCTTGTTGAAGGAACAAGGCCACTTATGGTAGAAGTGCAGGCACTTGTATGTGATTCTAATTTTGGCATGCCAAGACGTACAGCAGCAGGCACGGATTATAACAGAGTGAATCTTCTTATGGCTGTTCTTGAAAAAAGAGCAGGAATGAGAATGTCATCAAGTGATGCGTATGTAAATGTTGCAGGTGGCATAAAGGTAACGGAACCGGCTCTAGATCTTGGAATTGTTATAGCACTTGTGAGCAGCTTCAGGAATAAAGAGATTGACAGTAAAACAGTTATATTTGGAGAGGTTGGCTTGTCGGGAGAGGTAAGGGCTGTTACCCAGGTACAGCAAAGAGTGAATGAAGCTGTAAAACTCGGCTTTACGACATGTATATTGCCATCAGTCTGCTTGAAAAATATTAAAAATAATGATAAAATTAATCTTATTGGTATACATAACGTAAATGAAGCCATAAACCTGATATAATGAGCGCAAGAGAGCCAGAAAGCTGCTTGCAGATTTCTGGCGAACGGCGAATGACGATCACGATAGCTGCGATAGCAGCGACGAGTAGCAAAGCTACGAATCGTGATATAATGAGCGCAAAAGAAAATATAATAATATATATGGAGGAATACCATGGATAATAATAATCTGGTTAATGATTTATCTGGAATACTTGATGGACTTGATTCATCACAGGAACAGCTTGAAAAGGATGCGTTTGATGTTATAAATTCATCTGATACATCGCTTAATCTTGTAAAGGAAAGTATATCGAGTGTTGAAGAAATCCTTAAAATGATAGATGAACTTAATGAAATAGCAGAGGAATCAGCAACAAGAATAAAAGAACTTGAAAAGCTTTCTAAAGACATTGAACAGTTTGCTGGTGTTATATCATCTATATCAAACAGAACCAATATACTATCGCTCAATGCTTCTATTGAGGCAGCAAGAGCAGGTGAACATGGAAGGGGCTTTGCAGTAGTTGCAAGTGAAGTGCGTAATCTTGCAGCGCAGTCGGCTAAGTCATCAAAGGAAATAACTGATACCATAACTATGGTTCAACAGTCTGTAGGAAAAACAGTAGATTCTATGAAAAATATATATGAGAATTCAAACCAGCAGAAAGAAAAAGCGGATGAGATAGGAAATGTTCTCAATAAAGTTGTAGAGGCAGCATATACTGCTAATGAAGTTGCTAGAAATATAGAAAACGAGATTGCATATCAAAGAGAAATTACTGATAAGGCGAAGAATGTACTGATGTAGTATATAATTATATTAGTGATATTGATTGAATATAAGTAAATAAGGCTTTTATATGATGTGTGAAGGGGGATAACCATATGTATCAATGTCCTTGTTGCGGAGGAAGACTGATATTTGATATACCATCGCAGCAGCTGAAATGTGATCACTGTAGTAATAGCTTCAATCCATATGAAATAAGTAAAGAACATGATGCACAGGAAAGCGTTGAGTATGATGTTACTGTATTCAGGTGTCCGCAGTGCGGAGGAGAAATACTTAGTACTGATAATACAGCAGCGAATTTCTGTAGTTTCTGCGGCGCATCGACGATTCTTACCAGCAGGGTCACAAAAGAACTAAAGCCAGGGTATATCATACCATTTTCAAAAACAAAGCAGGACTGCAAGCGTGCATATAAAAGCATGATGCGTTATGCATTATTTGCACCTGGGGAGTTGAAAGACGAGAAGTTTATAGATGGATTCAGAGGGATATATATGCCGTACTGGACATATTATATTGCACAAAAGGGTCCAGTGTGCCTTAAAGGTTCAAAAAGCCACCGCAGAGGCGATTATATATATACAGATCATTATGATATTACTGGTGATGTGGATTGCTATTATAAGGGACTTTCATATGATGCCTCATCATCTTTTGACGATGGTATAAGTGAAATTATAGCACCATATGATGTTAAGAATATGAAAGAATTTACACCATCTTTTTTAAGTGGTTTTTATGCAGATACAGCGGATGTTGCGGCGGATGTATACAGGATGGATGCAGAAGCTATAGCAGTTGATGAAACGTATAAGCATATTAAAAAAACTGCCCATCTGGGTTCTGTAAGCCTTGACAGTTATCAGGGAAATATGGAAAGAAGGCTTGGAACAGAGGTAGTATCTGAAGACAGAGCACTATTCCCAGTGTGGTTTTTATCTTATCGCAATAAAGACAGAGTTGCATATGCAATTATAAATGGACAGACAGGAAAAGCTGTTGCAGATCTGCCAGTATCACTTGTTAAATATTTCGTTGGTTCGGCTTTGCTTGCAATTCCGATATTCATATTGCTTAATCTTATGTTTACGATAAGACCGAAAGTAACACTTGTAGTGGCTTCTTTTATAGCCTTGATCACAATCATAATGTATGTGAGTGAATTGAAAAAAATATACATAAAAGACAAGAAACTAGATGACAGGGGAAGAATGTATGCTGGTTCAGGCTTGGAAGAAAATATGTCTTCCATGGATAAGCTAAAAGAAGATCAAAAGCTTGCTGACAGTATAGCTGATGCCGTGGAAGAAGGCAGAAACAGAAAAGATAAGAAAAAAAGTTTATATAAAGAGAAAAGAGAAATTTCATGGACTATGAAGATTGCCATAATTGCTGTTATATTCAGCGGAGTTGTTCCGATGTTATACACGTTACAGTTTGCAGCAATATTATATGGCGGCAGTACTGTATCTTTGGGTATGGGATTTCCTATATGTGTTACATGTTTTGCAGCAGGCGTTATACTTACTGTTACCAATCATAAGATATTTAAGAATGTATCGGGAAAGAATATATCTGGTAATATAGGCTCGCTTGCGGCTATGCTTATTGCGGCGGTGGTACTCTGGTTTAATCCGGTATCTGATATATATTACTATGCAGCTGTTATTGTAGAATTAATAGCTATAATATATACTGTTACGGATCTTATAAGATACTATAATATGCTTGCAACAAGGAAGCTTCCACAGTTTGATAATTATCGTGGAGGTGATGATAATGCGTGATAAGATATATAAGCATAACAAAATGAGCAGTATAGCAGTATTTTCTGCCACATTTATGATTATTGCTGCGATATTTTTGCTTCTCTCAGTGAAAAATGTAAGAGCAGAGGACGAAAAAGACTATAAGAATGTATATATTAATCCAGATACAGGATATGAAGCTATTATTGAAGATGATGCAGCACTTATGGCAGAGAATGATTATGAAGCACTGCTTGGACTTATGAAGCAGATTACATTATATGGAAATGTGATGCTGAAAACGATAGAAACTAACAATATGTCAACAGAAGGATATATAAGAGCTCTGTATAATGAAAGATTCAAATCTGATAGTGGAACTATACTTGTAATAGATATGGATAATAGAAATATATGGATACATAGTAATGGTAAGATATATAATACTGTGACAAGCTCATATGCAGATACAATAACTGATAATGTATACAGGTATGCGTCATCAGGTGATTATTATACATGCGCATATAAAGTTTTTGAGCAGGAGCTCGCGCTGCTTAAAGGGAGTAAAATATCTCAGCCAATGAAGTATATAAGTAACGCACTGCTTGCGATAGTTGCGGCTTTACTTATTAACTATGGTATTGTAAGAATGTATGTCAGAAAAAAAGTGCCATCTATAAAGAAGATTATGAATGTTATATTGGTAAATAAAGCATTTGATAATTGTAAAGTAGTCCATACATACCAGAGCAAGACATATTCTCCTGTTGAATCAGATTCAGACAGTGGTTCATCAGGTGGAAGTTCATCAGGTGGCTCGTCAGGAGGTTCATCAGGTGGAGGCGGTGGTGGTGGACACAGCTTTTAAAAATAAGTTTCCAATACGTTTGTGTGTACACAATAGTATTGGGAACTTTTATTTTTTTAATACATGAAAAATGTTTTATTATATAAAAAACAGATGAAAAATTAGATGGAAAATCCAAAAAAATATAAAAAATCCAGAAATGTTAAAATGAATAAAAACCCAGTGTTTATGCGGCTTCAATAGGATATTTTACGGCTGTAAAATAAAAAAAATCAAAAAAATCGAAAAAAGTTGAAAAAAGTTGTTGACATATCCTGGGTGTGGTGATA